>ERZ802822.151-NODE-151-length-52411-cov-6.818569_pt1 | contig 52411 bp, 47 predicted proteins | sample MGYA00345649_ERZ802822 | MGnify/ENA primary metagenome ERZ802822 (study PRJEB30503, sample SAMEA104212359) | marine metagenome | biome: Westerlies Biome; feature: [SRF] surface water layer (ENVO:00010504) within the epipelagic zone...; material: water... | reverse complement strand
CGACGACCTTACTCTTTTTCATACATCCACCATAACTAAGGGTTCAACACAAACCTGCGCAAAACCAGACCTTAATCGAAATACTGCCTTGCCCTCCCAATGGTGGGATTTTCTCACCTCGTGTACCCTAACTAGGAATGAAGGAGAGACTATGACTGAAGAAAAGTGGGCTGAACCAAGCAATCTCATTGTTGAACAAATCGAGATTGGTCCGATGCAAAATTTTACCTATGTCATCGGTTGCCGTCGCACTCATGAGGTGGTCATCGTCGACCCAGCTTGGGACGTCACTAATCTAGTAGAGCACATCAATAACAAGGGCTATAACCTAACGGCTGCGCTGGCTACACATTACCATCCAGATCACGTTGGCGGCTCTTTCGGCAACAACGAAGTCGAGGGTGTAGCGAAACTTATGGAAATCAATCCTGTGAAGGTGCACGCCCACAAGCTCGAAGTTCCAGGATTGAAAAAGGTCACTGCATTATCGGACTCAGACATCGTCAGCGTGGAATCAGGCGATACCCTCAAGGTCGGCGACATTGAAATAGAATTCCTACACACACCAGGACACACCCCGGGCAGCCAGTGTTTTCGCGTCAAAAATACGCTTATCAGCGGCGATACGCTGTTTATCAATGGCTGCGGTCGGGTAGATCTTCCAGGCTCGAACTCTGAGGACATGTATCACAGCATGTGCAAACTGTGCGGCTTGCCCGACGACACGCTGTTGTTACCCGGCCACAACTATGGGCACGTGCCCAATGCCACCATGGGCGAAACCAAGCAGATGAATACTTATTTGCGTATCGACAACATAGATACGTGGAAAACTATCATGGGCGGCTAGCGCTTTTGCAGCTTGAAGAGGAGAAATTTTCCTGATGGACGTCAAAATAAATGACTTAGTGACTTACAAATCCGATGACCATATAGCCACAATTACGATCAACCGCGCTGATCGCATGAACGCCCTTAATGAGGATGTGATTGTTGGCCTACAGCAAGCGTGGCTTCATCTGGAACAAAGCGATGACCGCGTGGCGGTTCTGCATGCTGCCGGCGACAGAGCTTTTTCCGTTGGCGCAGACGTTAAAGACCCGCCGAAAGAAATGTGGCAAGGCGTCCCTAGCATAGGCGCAACGACGAGCAAACCCGTCATCGCCGCCGTGCATGGCTGGTGCATCGGCGGTGCCTATGTAATTGTGCAAATGTGCGACATGGTGATCGCTGCGGACAACACCAAATTCAAGTATCCAGAGGCCCAGCTTGGATTTACCGGTGGCTTAATCAGCAGCGCCGTTGCGCGCATCCCGCACAAAATCGCGATGGAATTCATGCTCCTTGGCGAGGACTTCGACGCCCAACGGGCGCTGAGTGCCGGTATGGTGAACAAAATCGTCCCCACTGGAGAGGAGCTGGTTACGGCCACCGCTTGGGCCAAAATTCTTGCGAATTCCGCGCCATTAGTAGTGGACACCATTAAACGTTTTGCGATGGAAACCCTAAACAAAAGTCCAGCCGAAGCTGGCGCGATTGCCCGCGATCAATTGCTTGCAGTGCGAACCAGCGAAGACGGCGCCGAAGGTCGGCGCGCCTTCGCCGAAAAGCGAACCCCTGAATTTAAGGGCCGCTGATTAACGCTTAGGCCAGTGCAGCTTTGACGGCCTCTGGAGTGATCGGCAGATGCCGTACCCGCGCACCTACGGCATTAAAAACCGCATTGCCGATCGCCGGCCCCACTGCGGTCGTCGCCGGCTCGCCCAAGCCGACGGCCTGATCTCCATTGTCCACGAACTCAATTTCCATATCCGGTACATCCGCCATGCGCATAGGGGTATAACTGTTCAGGTTCACATCCCTGACTTGGCCATTCACAAACTCGGTGCCTTCATGCAATGCCATGCTGGCACCCCATAACGCCGCGCCTTCAGTTTGCGCCAGCGCGCCATCGGGATGCACAATAGTTCCGGCATCAATTACCACATTGAGTTTCTTCAATGTGACCTTGCCGTTATCCCGATTCACATGCACATGGGCGATCACAGCTGTCCAAGTGGGCATATCGCGCTCTTGACCAAAAGTCACGGCAACGCCCAATCCCTCAGCCTCGGGCAACTCAGTTCCCCAACCTGATTTTTCCGCGACTCGCTGTAAAACGGCAGCCAAACGCTTAGCACCACCCACCGAATTCGGCGCAGTACCTGCGTTAGCGCCTTTCCCGGTCAGGTGTTGTAAGCGAAAGGCAACTGGGTCTATACCCACCTTGTGGGCTGCTTCATCCATAAAGCTTTCGAGCGCCCAATTTGTCCAGCCAGGCCCGACCGAGCGCAACCAACCAGGTCTAAAGGTTTCATTCGCCAGGTCATTCATGACCGCGCGAACGCGGTGTGCGCCGACGTCATACCAATGGTTGGCGCCATTAATCGAAAACGGATCAAACTTTTCACCGTTGGCTCCTGGCCCCAAAAAGAACGGTGCCATAGCCGCTGTAGGCCAACCCGCCGCTGCGGCATGTTGCATCCCAATGACCTGATCATCCGCATCAAATGCCATGCTGAGGTTTTGCACGGAAGCCGAGCGTGGTGAGTCGAAACGCGAGTCGTCTTCGCGACTAAAGACGACTTTCACGGGCTTGCCTAATGCTTTTGCTGCCAGCAGCGCCGGCACACCATAGTCGCCATTGAGTCGCCGCCCAAAGCCGCCGCCGAGCGTATATGTGCGCATGACAACCTTTTCAGGTGCTACACCAAGAGCTTGGCCCAGCGTTGGCAAAATCAGCGACTGCCACTGGTTGCCTGTATGCAGCTCCCAGCGCCCGTCTTTTTCCAAACCAATCGCATTTACCGGCTCTAACTGAAAATGCAACACCGTGTTGGTGGTGTAGCTGGCCTGCAAAACCGAATTTGCAGCCTGGAACATATGATCTACATGCTCATTTTCCACCACCAGCGACCCGCTCGTACCCTCGAGCAATTCGGCACCGCGCTGCAACAGATCAGCTTCTGAAACTTGGGCACCGGGGCCTGCCTGCCAATCCACTTTAATCACTCTCGCCGCTCGCTGTGCAGCATGATAAGAATCGGCAATCACCAAAGCCCATCCGGGAACGGTGTCTGACGGATCGTCTAAAACCAAAGTTTGCTGATAACCGGCTATGGATTTGGCAGCGCTGTCGTCAACCCCCTTGACCACCGAACCATGACGAGTGGGCGGCATCATGGGCTTGGCATACACCATCCCAGGATAAGTCGCGTCTATGCCGTAAACCGCCGTCCCGTTGGTCTTGGCCGGAATGTCGGTGGCCATGGTTTGCATGCCAACAAGCTTGCGATCTTGGCGTGGCTTAATCGGTAGGGCCGCCAATTGCTCGTCCGAATAGGCTCGAGTCAAATCACCTTTCGCGACAATATCGCCGAAGCTGATGCGCTTGCCATTGCCTATCACATAACTATTCTCAGCTTTACAGGCACTGGGCTTTTCGCCCAATAACTTCGCTCCCTCTTCGATCAAGGACGCACGACCTGCTGCACCGGCACGGCTTAGCAAATCAAAGTTTTGCCAAACAGACCAACTGCCACCGGTAACAAATAGGCCATATTTTGCTTCCGTATCCACATGATTAATGCGGATGTCAGCCCAATCAGCTTCCAGTTCCTCAGCAACAATGCGAGCCAGTGCTGTGCCCACGTGCTGACCCATTTCAGCCTTGGTGATGTTTACCGAAATCTCACCAGTCGGCGCAATGCTGTACCAAATCGTTGGCTCGAAAAGGTTTTCCGCCATTGCTTGAGCCGGCGTCGCAGTAAGCAACGCAGAGGGAATAAATGCGAGGGTAAACCCAGCGCTGGTTGCGCCGATCATGAAACCTCTGCGAGTAATGCCTTTCGCGTCTTCAGTTCGGTCGGGTGTCTGTTGTACTGATGGATTAGACATTAGCTTCGACCTCCCCAGCTGCCGCGAGCTTGATGGCTTTTTTAATTCGCGTATACGCCATGCAACGGCATAGATTGCCATTCATGGCTTCATCAATATCCTCATCCGTCGGCGCTGCATTGGTCGCAAGTAAGCTCGCCGCCTGCATGATCTGACCCGACTGGCAATAACCGCATTGTGGTGTTTGCACAGCAACCCAGGCTTGCTGTAACGGGTGTTCGCCCGCCTCGCTCAAACCCTCGATGGTGGTCACATCTTTACCATTAAGCGCTGCAACCGTGGTTATACATGAGCGTTGCGCTACCCCATCTATGTGCACCGTACACGCGCCGCACATTCCGATACCGCACCCGAACTTAGTGCCTTTCAAGCCGAGTTCGTCACGCACCGCCCAAAGCAGTGGTGTATCACCGGGCACATCTAATGCCACAGCCTTACCGTTAATCGTCAATTCGATCGCCATTAAATCGCTCCCCAAAAGTGTGACCAAACCATAGCTAAAGGTTAGGGGGACGGGCAAGAGTTAACTTTATGGTTGTAGCTGCGCTACTGCGGCAAAGTATTGCCTCTGAGCGCCAAATTAAAGAAGAGGCGGTAAGCAGCATTCATGGAATGAAAAGCTGACGAGGTGTTCTAGCGAAAAGCTGAACACCTCATCATTCCATGATTAGAGCAGCAGATGTGCGACGGCGTCGCGCTCCTCGGCTAATTCAGCTTCCGTGGCAGCCATTTTTTCTTGGCTGAAATCACCAACATCAATACCCTGAACAATTTCCCAATCGCCCCCGGAGCAGCGGACGGGAAAGGAATAGATCAACCCTTCCGCGATTCCATAACTGCCATCCGAGTAAACACCCATGCTGACAATGCTATCGCTGCCGAGCGCCCAATCATGCATATGATCAATAGCAGCATTCGCCGCCGATGCGGCACTGGAAGCTCCCCGCGCTTCAATGATCGCGGCTCCACGCTGTTGCACCGTTGGAATAAAGTCGCCGGTGTACCAGTCCATATCGACCAGCGTCATGGCATCGGCGCCGCTAACGGTTGCGCGATGAATGTCTGGGTATTGCGTCGCCGAGTGGTTTCCCCAAATGCACAAACCATCAACATCGCTAACATGCTTGCCGGTTTTTTGCGCCAACTGCGCCATTGCGCGGTTGTGGTCGAGTCGCGTCATCGCAGTAAAATTGCGCGGATCCAAATCCGGCGCATTGCGCTGGGCTATCAAACTGTTGGTATTTGCAGGGTTACCGACCACTAAAACTTTGACTCCGCGCGACGCATTGTCATTAAGCGCCTTGCCTTGAACAGAAAAGATAGCGGCGTTCGCTTCGAGCAAATCCTTGCGCTCCATGCCCGGGCCGCGAGGCCTAGAGCCTACGAGCAGCGCGTAGTCTGTGTCTTTAAAGGCGACATTTGGATCATCTGTATAAATCACCTCCTGTAGTAGCGGAAACGCGCAATCGTCGAGTTCCATCACAACCCCCGCCACGGCACCAAGCGCGGGTGTGATCTCCAACAATTGCAGAATCACGGGCTGATCTTTTCCCAACATGGCTCCTGAGGCCACTCGGAACAACAGCGCGTAGCCGATTTGGCCTGCAGCACCGGTGATGGTCACGCGAACGGGATCTTTCATTTTTTCTCTCTTGATATCAGTTAAGGCAAAAAACAGCCGCGCATTCTAGTTGGATTTGATAATAAATTCTGCATTCCAACGCATCCAATCGACACAGTTACGAAACATTGGCGCAAATCCTTTGCCCGCCAATGATGGGATCACGTATAGGTAACCGGCGCTCTATTTTCGTTCAACGACGAACGGCAATCACAGGCACGCCGGACAATTGACTTGTACACAACATGAAAACCGCCTTTTTAACTAAAATTAGCGCCGTATCGCACCATTATGGTGCATAACTGCCCAAGGCTGGCTTGAAAAAAAAGGTAATTTTTGAGATCTTCTTCGACCGATTTGGCTGGATACTTGGCAGGCAGCGAAGACTGCAACCATCACTACCCAGATCCCAGCCAAGCTGGCGTTAATTGACAGTCCCTTGCCTCCTTTTGAGCAAGCCAATTTACCAAGTTGCGAAGTCCGCTTATCCGTTAAGCAGACGGGATTCCGCGCCTTCTTACCGGCGTTTTTACCGGTTCGGGCGGCTAGACGATATGAACTAGAGCGAATATATGACCTTAACCTTTCAAGGTAACTTGCCCGCTAAACACGGCCTATACGACCCAGCCAACGAAAAAGACGGCTGTGGTGTTGGTTTTATCTGCGACATAAAAGGCCGACCAAGCCACCAAATCGTCGCGGACGCAGCTGCGATGAATTGCTGCATGGAACATCGTGGCGGAGTGGGCTACGAGAAAAATAGCGGTGATGGTGCAGGGATCCTTACTGGGTTGCCCCACGCGCTACTGCAAGACCTCGCCAAAGTGACCTTCGGTGCAGGACTACCAGAAGCAGGCGGCTACGGTGTAGGCAATGTCTTCCTGCCTACCGACTCAGCAGAGCGGGATCACTGCAAACAGGTTATCGAAGACGAAATAACTGCGGCCGGGCAAACACTGATTGGCTGGCGCGCCCTGCCCACAAATGCTGATGGCGCCGACATAGGCAAAGCTGCGCGCTCTAAAATGCCACATTTCGAGCAGCTATTTATTGGCCGCGGCGACGATCGCGATGCCCAAGCTTTTGAGCGCACCCTTTACATAATTCGCAAACTCTCAACCCACCGCCTGCGTGGTGACGAAAGCCTGACGCAGAATCATCTTTTTTACGTCTGTTCGTTGTCCGCTAACGTCATCATCTACAAGGGTATGCTGACGCCGGAACAACTGTTCCCATTCTACAGCGATCTGCAAAACCCACTCTACGAAAGCCATCTAGCGATGGTGCACTCGCGCTTTAGCACTAACACGTTCCCCTCTTGGGATCGCGCTCAGCCCAATAGATTTATGAGTCACAACGGCGAAATAAATACGTTACTGGGCAACCAGAATGCGATGAACGCGCGTGAGGGTATCGCTAGCAGCCCCTACTTTGGCGAAGACATCAAAAAGCTGTTTCCAGTTGTCGAACCCGACTGCTCCGACTCCGGGAGCTTCGACAATGTATTGGAATTCCTTTTGATGTCAGGACGCAGTCTGCCAGAAGCATTGCTGATGATGATCCCAGAGGCATGGCAGCAGCATCGCGACATGAGCGACGCCAAACGCGCATTCTATGAATATCATTCATGCCTGATTGAGCCTTGGGATGGCCCTGCCTCGATCGCTTTCAGTGACGGTACATGCATCGGTGCAGTGCGCGACCGTAACGGCCTGCGGCCGTCACGTTATTACATCACCGACGATGACAAATGCATCATGGCCTCCGAAGTCGGCGTGGTTGAAGTAGACCCAGCGCGGATAATTAAAAAGGGCCGATTGCAGCCCGGACGTATTTTTCTGATCGATTTTAACCAAGGCCGAATGATTCCCGACGAGGAACTGAAGAACGGCCTCGCCAGCGCCCAGCCCTATCAACAGTGGATTGCAGATAACCGCATTGAACTGGACGAGATACCAAAGCAAACAGGCCTTGGCGTCGATTCAAGCAGCCTAACTCAGCGCATGCAGGCCTTTGGTTACACACAAGAAACTATGCAGTTCATGCTTGAGCCAATGTTGCGAGAACTGCGCGACCCACTCGGATCAATGGGCAATGATGCAGCCCTTGCGGTCATGTCCGAAAAACCCCGGATGCTCTACGACTACTTCAAACAGCGCTTCGCCCAAGTGACTAATCCACCGATCGACTCCATTCGAGAAGAAGTCATAATGGCACTAGAGTGCTATATCGGCCCCGAGCGAAATCTATTGGAGGCCACACCAGCGCATGCACAACGGTTGCGTCTTCCTCATCCAATCATCAGCAATGACGAGTTAGCCGCGCTGGCGAATATGGACTATCGCGACTGGCGCAGCAAAACCATCGATATTACGTATCCGCTCGCAGCCGCTAACGACCTCGATGCATTGCGCGACGCATTGCACCGTATTGGCGATGAAGCGAAACAAGCTATTGCGGACGGTTACAGCTTAGTGATCTTGTCGGATCGCGCTATTGCCGCAGATCGCGGCGCTATGAGCGCGCTCCTTGCCGTGGGCACCGTGCATCAGGCGCTGGTCGCTGCGCATATGCGTAGCCAAATAGGTTTAGTCGTAGAGACCGGCGAAGCCCGCGAGGTCCACCACCACTGCTTGTTAGTTGGCTACGGCGCTGACGCCATAAATCCTTACCTTGCTTTTGAAGCACTCTGGGACAGTCTCGATCGCGGTGAATTTAAGGATGTCGCCGATATCCAAAACAATACCGATGTGGTGACCAGATACCGCAAAGCCGTTGCCAAGGGCATGCTTAAAGTCATGGCCAAAATGGGCATTTCTACTCTGCACTCCTATAAAGGTGCGCAAATCTTTGAGGCCGTAGGCTTAGCCCAAGATGTCGTCGAACTGGCGTTCACCGGCACCGCCAGCCGAGTTTCCGGTATTAACTTAGCGTCTCTTGCAGATGAGATGGGTCGCCGTCATCAGCTTGGGTTTCCAAACAGAGCGACCAATACAGTCGCAGTATTACCTAATCCCGGCGATTTCCATTGGCGACGAACCGGCGATATCCACTTATGGGATCCTCAATCCATAGCCAACCTGCAGTCCGCGGCAAGAGCCAATAGCGAGGACGCTTACTGGAGCTTTGCCAAACAGGTGAACGAAGAGAACACCCGCAAAGCAACCTTGCGCGGCCTCCTCGAATTCGCGCCTAAAGACTCTGCCATCGAACTGAGCGAAGTCGAGGCGGCGGCCGCTATCGTCAAACGATTCGCAACCGGTGCCATGAGCTTTGGCTCAATCAGTGCTGAGGCACACGAGTCTTTAGCAATTGCTATGAACAGATTAGGTGGAAAGTCTAATACCGGTGAAGGTGGCGAAGACGCCAAGCGATTTGTACCTTTAGCCAACGGCGATTCTAAGCGCTCCGCGATTAAGCAGGTCGCTAGCGGGCGCTTTGGCGTAACCATCAACTATTTGACCAATGCCGACGAGCTTCAAATCAAGATCATTCAGGGTGCCAAGCCTGGCGAGGGTGGTGAACTGCCTGGGGGCAAGGTCGATGATTACATAGCCAGCCTGCGGCATTCGACGCCGGGTGTTGGTCTAATAAGCCCACCACCGCATCATGACATTTATTCCATCGAAGACATGGCGCAGTTGATTCATGACTTGAAGAACGCCAATCCAAAGGCCCGCATTAGCGTAAAGCTGGGGGCAGAGATTGGCGTAGGCACCGTCGCTGCGGGTGTTGTTAAAGCTCGAGCAGACCATTTGGTTATCGCCGGAGATTCCGGGGGCACTGGCGCCTCACCGTTGACCTCAATAAAGCACGCGGGCGTACCTTGGGAATTAGGCATTGCTGAAACCCACCAAACTTTGGTTATGAATAATCTGCGCTCTCGCGTGGTGCTGCAAACGGACGGCCAGATAAAGACTGGTCGAGATGTGGCGATTGCGGCATTGTTGGGCGCGGAAGAATTTGGCTTTGCTACCGCGCCGCTAATCGCCCTGGGTTGTATCATGATGCGCAAATGCCATCTCAATACCTGCCCGGTAGGTATTGCGACCCAAGATCCAGAGCTACGCAAAAAATTCACCGGATCTCCAGAACATGTCGTGAATTATTTATTTATGGTGGCAGAAGAATTGCGCCAGATTATGGCCATGTTGGGGTTGCGCACCATCAACGAGATGATCGGTCGCGTCGATCTTTTGCAAACCGACAAAGCACTTGCTCACTGGAAGGCCAAAGGTTTGGATCTCAGCGCGATTATCACCAGCGCCCAAGAGCCAGAGGAGTTTCTGGGCAGCTATGCAATGCATGAGCAAGACCACGAGCTTGATAAAGCATTGGATAATCGGCTGATTTCGTTAGCAGAACCAGCGCTTACTCGCGGTGACGCAGTACATGCACAGTTACCTATTGTTAATACCAACCGTGTTGTTGGCGCTATGCTGTCAAACAAGGTGATTACCGACGTGGGTCCACAGATGCTCGCTGACGACACGATCCACTTTAAATTTGACGGCAGCGCCGGTCAAAGTTTTGGCTGCTGGCTTGCAAAAGGGATCACCTTGGAAGTCGAAGGGGACGCAAACGACTTTGTTGGGAAGGGCATGTCTGGCGGCCGCGTAGTGGTCTACCCGCCGAAAAACAGCTCATTCGCCCCCGAAGATAATATCGTTGTAGGTAACGTGGCACTGTACGGCGCTACTTCTGGTGAAGCTTACTTCCGCGGTATCGCAGCAGAGCGGTTCTGCGTGCGCAATAGTGGCGCCAGCGCAGTAGTGGAAGGTGTCGGCGATCACGGCTGCGAATACATGACCGGTGGCCGAGTTGTTGTACTAGGCAATACGGGCCGAAATTTCGCAGCGGGCATGAGCGGCGGCATAGCCTATATATGGGATCCAGAGGGCACCTTTACCGGCAATTGCAACGCCGAAATGGTTGACCTCGACCCCTTGGTCGCTGATGAGGATATAGCGGAACTGAAACAACTCATTAGCAACCATGCGGACTTCACCGGCTCAACAGTTGCTGGTGCGGTGCTTAACGATTGGGCTAATCAGGTCACGCGCTTCGTCAAGGTCATGCCCAAGGACTATAAGCGGGTGTTGTCCGAGCGCGAGCAACAATTCAGTGCTGGATAATCGGCAAGCAGCTTAGATTTAGAAAGGTATAAAAAACAATAATATGGGTAAACCAACTGGCTTCATAGAATTCACCCGCGATGCGGCACCGTACCGCCCGCCTCAGGAACGTCTGCTGGACTTCAACGAAATCTATACCGAACATGATGTTGAGCGCCTGAATACTCAGGGCGCTCGCTGCATGGATTGCGGTATTCCTTTTTGCCAGTCCGAAGAAGGTTGCCCGATTCACAACTTCATCCCAGAGTGGAACGACTTGGTGTTTCGAGATCAATGGCGCGACGCCCTAGATCGGCTGCATAAGACCAACAACTTCCCTGAGTTCACCGGTCGCGTATGCCCAGCTCCCTGTGAAGGGGCTTGCGTACTGGGTATTACCGATCCTGCAGTAACCATCAAAAATATCGAAATGGCGATCGTCGATCGCGGCTTCGCCGAAGGTTGGGTTACCCCTAATATACCCAGCGTGCGCAGCGACAAAAAAGTGACAATTGTTGGCTCCGGGCCAGCCGGTCTCGCTGCGGCAGATCAACTGAACAAAGCCGGGCATACGGTAACCGTCTACGAACGGGCCGACCGTATCGGCGGGTTGCTCATGTACGGCATCCCAAATATGAAGTTGGCAAAAAACGAAGTCGTGGAGCGTCGCGTACAACTGATGCGTGATGCCGGTATTGAGTTCATCACCAACACCGAGGTCGCCGACGGCAGCAATGGCAGCGTTGCCGTCGATTCGTTGCGCGAGAATAACGACGCGGTGCTGCTCACCACGGGAGCGACGGTGCCCAGAGATCTGCCAATTGAAGGTCGCGAACTAACTGGCGTGCACTTTGCCATGGATTTTTTGTCTGCTAATACGAAAAGCCTGCTCGACTCGGAGCTACAAGACAAAGCGCATATCTCAGCAAAAGATAAAAACGTTATCGTCATCGGTGGCGGCGATACCGGCACTGACTGTATCGGCACGTCACTTCGACATGGCTGCAAATCGCTGGTTAACTTCGAACTGTTCCCACAGCCGCCTCAAGATCGCGCAGCTAATAACCCCTGGCCAACCTGGCCGAAGATCTTCCGAGTCGACTACGGCCACGAAGAAGCGCGGGTGCGCCAAGGCGAAGACCCCCGCGTCTACTCAGTGTCATCCCTATGCTTCATCGGCGACGACAATGGCCAGCTCACCGGTGTGCGAACCGTCGAGGTGGTCATGAAAGACGGTAAGTTTGAAAACGTCCCCGGAACAGAAAAAGATTGGCCTGCGGATCTAGTGTTTTTGGCGATGGGCTTTCTAGGGCCAGAGCACGCTGTAAGCAATCCGCTCGGCCTGGATTACGACGAACGGTCGAATTATCAAGCCGAATATGGACGTTATACCACCAACGTCGATAAAGTCTTCGCAGCCGGAGACTGCCGTCGCGGACAGTCTCTAGTGGTCCGCGCCATCAATGAAGGTCGCGAAGCCGCGCGAGAAATTGATCGCTATCTAATGGGCGCCACAGAACTTCCTTGACTACGTTCGGCTAACCGGCTCGAGCCACTACTGCTGGAGCGTCGTGCGTACTGCGCGCTGCACCGACGCTAATCGACGCACCCACAATTGCTCTGGCGCGAGGCCCACCGCACTCGCCACTTCGGCGCGCGCGAGTTCCGCCTGCCCTGCTTGTTCGTAGACCCCGTAGGTGAGTACATACAGAAGTTGATCCTGTCCCTGCACACGAAAACGTGCGAACCCTTCAGGGCTTTGGTGGTTTTCGGTCACCTGGGCGAGCCCAGTTGCATTCGATAAGGTAACCAGTTGCAAAGTAAAAGCATTAGGGTTTTGACGCAGCAGCCACTCAGCGTCGCGCACAGACTGAGCATAGGTCAGACCCGCGAAGCAGCAAAGCAATACAAGACATAGCGTGCGGCTCAGAACCATTGACTGAGCACATCCCTTACAATTGCGCTATCGACGTCATCGCGCAGTGCAACCTGACCCAATTCGCTGGCGACAATGAAGCGCAGGCGTCCATCGACGACCTTCTTGTCTAACCCCATCGCGTCTATCATTGACGCCACAGTGATGATCTGCCTGCTGTGCTGATCCAATTCCGTAGGCAGTCCGAGCTTGGCCAACAGCTCGATAAGCCGATCTACACTATCAGGCATCAAGCCGGATACTTCCTGAGAAAGGCGTGCCGCCATAACCATACCAATGGCGACGGCCTCTCCGTGCAACCAATGCCCATAACCGCAGAGCTTTTCAATCGCATGACCAAAGGTGTGGCCATAATTCAAAATAGCGCGGTGTCCACTCTCGCGTTCATCCGCGCTTACGACCTGAGCTTTGATCGCACAGCAGCGAACAATAATCTCCGTTAACACCGCTCCATCTTTCGCCAACAAAGCATCACAGTGGTCTTCTAGGAAACCAAAAAGTTCCGGGGCTTCAATCACCCCATACTTTACGACCTCAGCTAGACCTGCAGCGTATTCTCGTGGCGGTAAGGTCGACAATGTCCCAGGATCAGCGAACACAGCAACCGGCTGATAAAATGCACCGATCAGGTTTTTACCATGCGGATGATTGACTGCCGTCTTGCCACCGACGGAAGAATCTACTTGGGCAAGCAAGGTCGTTGGAATTTGAATGAAGTCAACACCACGCTGAAATGTTGACGCAACAAAACCGCATAGATCACCAACAACACCACCACCCAGCGCGATCAACGAAGTAGAGCGGTTATGACGCGCACTGAGCAAAAAATCCATAGCTTGTTCGTAGGTCGCCAGCGTTTTGGCATCCTCACCATCACGCATATAAAAAACATCGACCTGCAAACCATCAAGCGCCGCCATCACTTGATCCAAATATAACGGCGCAACCACCTCGTTAGTAATAATAGCAACCTGATTACCGCGAATATGCGGGCGAAGTTGCGCCCGCAGCGTCTGCACATTTGCAAGCAAGCCATCAGCCACGACTATCGGATAACTGCGCTGCGGGATTTCTACAATTAACTTTTGCATTACATGCCTTGTGCTAGCCCGACGACGATTGCGCCTTAATCTTTTTTAGCAAATGACTCACCAAGCCATTTACGCTTTGCTGCGCCGTCATGATCTTGAGGTCTGCGATCTCCGCATACAGAGGTTCGCGCTGCGCGTACAACTCTTCCAGCACCTTGCGAGGGTTATCCGATTGCAATAATGGGCGGTTGCGGTCGTTTTTGGTGCGCGCTAAGAGCCGATCCAGTGGACTATGCAAATGCACAACCAACCCTCGATCAGCGAGCCGACGACGATTCACATTACGCAATACGACACCGCCACCCGTGGCAAGCACAATACCCTCGCGTTGGCTGAGGTCATCAATAACTTGCTGCTCGCGATCTCTGAAACCTGATTCGCCCTCTACGTCAAATATCCAAGATATCGCGGCACCGGCGCGCCGTTCGATTTCCTCATCCGAGTCAACGAACGGGCAGCCTAAAACGCTGGCCAACCGGCGTCCGACCGTGCTTTTGCCCACGGCCATTAAACCAATCAAGAATATATTTTGCGCGCTCATGGGGGGGTAACAGTACTGCTTTGATAGGTCAGTGCATAGCAGTTGGCATAAAATCGTCTTTACGGCTGTGCTTGAAGCAGACTGCTTTGATAGGTCAGTGCATAGCAGTTGGCATAAAATCGTCTTTACGGCTGTGCTTGAAGCTCCCGATCAAATTGCGCGCCTGGCGCTACTTTTGCGGTCAATTGCTGTGTATCAGACGGCTGAATGATCACTGGAGTCACAAATACCAGCAATTCTTGCTGATCGTCACGCACGATACGGTGTCGGAAAATTCGGCCTATTATCGGTAATGAACTCACGAGCGGCGTGCGGGTAGTGCTCTGATTAAAGTCTGTCTGGAAAATGCCCCCAAGTACCAACGTCTGACCATCAGCGACGGTAATACGCGTTTCCATTCGATTAGTATTTATCGAAGGCACTCCATTAAATACTTGACCCACTGTGTCTTGCTTTATCTGTAACCCCATGATGATTCGATTGTCCGGGGTAATCTGCGGCACCACCTCTAAACTCAGCGAAGCTTCTTTAAACGAAGTTGACGTCGCGCCACTGGTACTGATTTCCTGATATGGAATCTCTACACCTGACTCTATTAGCGCGGTGGCGTTGTCTAAAGTGATAATTCCCGGTCTTGCCAGTACTCGGGCCTGACCTTTTGCAGCGAGAGCTGACAACTCTGCATCGAGCCAAGCACTCGCACCGACATGCGTGATTCCAAGTGTCGCTACACCTAAACCTTGGGCCAACGCGCCTGCCTCAAGTTTGAAACCCCGAGCAACCGCAGCATCGTCATCCTGCGAACGGTCTACACGCCAGCGAAAGCCGAACTGCTCGGACGAAGCTCGGTTGACAATGGCAATGCGGGCTTCAATCTGCACCTGACGCAACGGTACATCAATCTGCTCTAGCGTCTGTCGAACCCACGCCAGCCGTTCCGGAACGTCAGTAACCACCAGCGTATTGGTGCTCTCATCAACACTAGCCCCGCCTCTTTTGGTTAGTAACCGATTACCCTTACCCGCCATAAGTTCCGCCAAGGCGCTGGCTTGGGCATAACGCACCTGCAGTAAAGCCGTGCTCAAGGGTTTAACTTGCTGGAGGTCTTTTAAATGCTGAAGCTGCGACTGCTGCGCCGCGGCAATTTGTTCAGCCGGCGCAATCAGCAGTGCCTCACCGATACGCTGTTCTGCGAGGTTATGCGCAAGCAGAATCAGATCCATCGCCTGGCGCCAACTTACTTCCTGTAAATTTACAGACAGCCGGCCCGACACGGCATCGCTGACTAAAATATTCTGCTCGGTTTTTTCAGCCAATATCTGCAAGGCGCGCCGAACCTCTATGTCTTGAAATTGAATCGATAATGGTTGGGAATCAGCGCTTTGAATTGGCAGCAAAGCAACAACTACTAATAACAGGCTATAGCGATTCAAACTAACCCTTCTCATGAGCAGTCCAGCCGGGAAGATCTTCGACCGTTACGCCTTCGACACCGATCAGACTTTCCGACGCAACCAGCAATACGTCACCATTTTTTATACGCACCAGTTCATAGTTGTCCGCCATTAGAATTAACCGCCCAACCCACAGTAGGTGTTGCACGGATTGCTCTTGCAGAACATGCCCGCCGGACATGGCTACGAACGGCTGTAAACTGCCAAATCCGTCACGATAAGGCTGCGTATGTTGCGCCACGAGTTGCTGTTTTTTGCATTGCTTCAGACAGGCAACCGGCGCTAAAACCAAATGCAAAGACACCCGCAAGTCTGCGACCGCGGGCGCAGTGGGCGCGATTATCAACGGCGATTGCACCAACAAATTGGTACCGCTTAGTGAACGCTCAATGAAGGTGGCGAGCTGCGGGAAGCCACCAAGGAGGTCAATCAACAAACCATCCTGCTCTGATGTTTGGGCAATTGCTATAACCCTTGAGCCAGATTGAGCCGCATTTTCCATGATCCAGGGAATAACATCGGCAAACACATCAAAGACATAAAGCTGCTCATCGTGTGGCGGCTGCGGCCACTCTATTGGAGCGGTAGGGGCTTTCAACTGATTCGCTAACTCCCAATGCTCAGTCATTAGCGGCTGCAAAAACCACGCGTAAAGCCCGATTAGAATCAACGGGCAGCCTACCAGCGGCGCCAGTGGATGGGTGAATAACCCAAATACGAGAGCTTTGTTGATGTCCACTTAGAGGCCTACCCAATGACTGGCCGAGTAACAATCTCGAACGTCACGACGCTTGCCTGCAGCTCTGCAGCAGCTTCGCCCGAAATCTCCACGAGCGTCACAACATTGTCGGGCAGCAGCCGGCGCAACTGGGCGATCAAGAGAAAAACCTCCGACTGATCGCTTGCTCTTCCGTATAGCCGCCAACGATCACCTTCAGTCGTCGCCTCGGTATAGTAGCTTGTTGTCGTTGCCGTATGACCGATAGCTCGGAGCACTTGAATCACGCGTTGCTGCTGCATTTGCACAATCCCTTGTTGCTGCAAAGCATGCTTGGCTGCGTCAATATTCTGCGCGCGTTGCCTTTGTTTTTTTGCAACTGCCGTATGTTGCTGTTGGAGCACGGCGATCAAAGCACGATAGGCACTGGATCTTTCGCTGATCACGTAGCCACCAAGAACAGCAACAACCAGCGCGCATACCCCAATTGAGATTCTCAGGCGTTGGAGTTTGATTAACGATGTATGCAAAAGCTCCAGATCAATCATTGAATCCCCACAGCGCGCAACCCAGAGCGACCCCAAGGCACGGTTCTGAATCTCCACAGCCCAATCGTGACTCTTGAGTAATCCCAAGCGTACTCATGAGGGGGGAGAGTAAAGTGACACTCACGGCAAAAGCGCTGCCCAAGACGGCGCACAATGACTCGTCTGCCAGCACACCTGTAACGGCGATAAGTCCATCCGCGACCGTGTCGAGTTCGGCCTGTCGCAGCGCTTCCTGCACTTCTTCGAGCACAAACCGCTCGCGCAATGAAGCGTCCCGTCGATATTCAGATTTAACGCTCTGGCTAAAATGCAACGCTCCGGCACAAAAAACACTCATGCTTAACAGGTCTGGTTGGACGTTCACCAACATCAACACAGACTGCTCCGTCGATTGCTCACGCCGGAGTCTGTCTAATAGCCGCCAGTGACTCTGGCACTCTGGCTCGACGTGCCGAAGTTGCAATCCGACTTCAAGCAAGCAGCGACGCGCGGTGTTAAGAGTGTCGACACGACACATCGCCAGCAGCGCCCGACCATCGCCATAGCTCCACCAATCTGCCGCGGTATTCGAATATGTCCAAGGCGTTAATCGCTTTACCGCGTCGCTTACCTCGGCGCACTGCTGATGAACAAATGCTCGGCTTGGGAGCAGGAGTTCACTGGTGATGACGGCATCTGTCGAAAGGCTCAGCGCCACCGATTTCACTGAGGCGCCAAGTGACGCGCAACCTTGACGCAAAACCTCGCACATGAGCTCACGATTGCGCCAATTGCCTTGCTCAACAACACCAGCCGGCAATATCCGATGATCAGCGCCTGAAAGATGCAGCGACTTTCCATCAGACACCAAAGCAACTAGGTTGAGGGAATTTGGCTGCACATCTAAACCCACCAAAACGCCGTACTCTTTACGCATACATCCACGCTCTTTGTACTTTGCGCTGATATTGCGGTGCTAACCGTCAACAGCCATTAGTAAAAAACGCTTTTTATCGTCAGCCGATAACCCGAAGGCGCTTGCGGGCGTAGTTCCGTGGGATATCATGCGCGGGTTGTTGTTTTGGACAGTTGGGTGATCACACGCCGCCGTAAACCTTTGCTCGCGATTACAAGCTTTGTAGTGGCATCGCTATGCGCGATCACTATTGGGTTGGCTGGTATTTATTTGTACCTAGACCCACAAACACCCGCAGCGGCCACGTACCGCAACGTTAAGCTTCAACAACCTCTAAGAGTTTATTCGGCTGACGGCGCGCTGATCGCTGAATTCGGGGAACGTCGACTTATCCCAATTAAACTTACGCAAGTGCCAGATCACTTTATCAACGCATTACTCGATACTGAAGATAAGCGCTTTTACGAACACCAAGGCATCGATTTCATATCGCTGAGTAACGATATCCTGCAGCTGCTGGGCAGCCTTATGGGTCAGGACAATTCCGTTGGTGGCGCCAGCACCATCACTATGCAGCTGGCGCGCAACGTATCTTTTACCTTAGAGCGACGTTTTCTAAGAAAATTTAAAGAAATGCTCTTGGCGCTCAAAATCGAGCGCGAGTTGAGTAAGGACGACATCCTCGAGCTGTATATTAATCTCGTGCCATTTGGCAAAAGAGCCTATGGGGCCGAGGCCGCAGCCCTTACTTATTATGGCAAGTCGCTGGACCAATTGAATTTGGCTCAGCTTGCCATGCTTGCTGGCATCCCCCAGCGACCCGAGGCGGGGAATCCAATTAATGGGCCAGAGTGGGCACTGCGACGACGCAACGTCGTCCTTGCACGGATGCTTGACCAAGGTTCGATCACGGCTGCCCAGCACCAAGAAGCCAAGCAACAACCAATCACAGCTCAGGTGTTTGCTCGCAGCGTCGATGTAGCTAGTCCCTACGTAGGCGAATGGATTCGGCAGCAAGCTGTCGTATTAGTCGACGATTTATACACCGGTGGCTACGAAGTACACACCACCATCGACAGCACCTTGCAACAAGCCGCCATTAGAGCCCTGCAACGTGGACTTAAGAACTATGACCGCAGCCACGGATACCGGGGCGTTGAAGGGCGCATTGACCGACAACTGCTGAATCGGATCAGCCTAAGCGAGCACACAGACCCTGTCAGCGGCGATATTTCAATACAAATATCGGTGCCAGAAGACGTTGCCAAAACAGCATTAGATGGCGCCAGAGCTTATGGCGAACTGGTGCCTGCCTTTGTCGCTGCAATTGACAAGGAGACCGCAACGGTCGTCACGGCAGACGCGCAGCAGCACACTCTTACCCGCAAAGACGCGCGCTGGGCCAGAACTTATATCGACGTAGACACACGCGGGGCAGCTGTCAGCGACTTTACTACTGTGCTTGCGGTTGGCGACATAGTGCGCATCGAGTCGGTAAGCAAAAATGGCGATCGCGTTTGGCATCTCGCTCAACTGCCCGATATTCAGGGCGCCGTGGTGGCCATGGACCCAAAGTCCGGGGGCATTAAAGCGCTCGTTGGGGGATTCGACTTCTATCGCAATCAGTACAATCATGCGCTGCAGGCCGCAAGGCAGCCCGGCTCTGGGTTCAAGCCGTTCATTTATTCCGCAGCACTGGCTAATGGCGTTAACGCCGCCGACGTTTTTCTCGACGCACCTTTGGTATTTGAGGACGTCAACCTAGAATCACAATATCGTCCGGAAAACGATAACAATCGGTACAACGGCCCAACCCGCCTGCGCGAAGCGCTCTATCGCTCTATTAATTTGGTTTCCATGCGCGTGCTGCTGAAGATTGGCGCCGGCAAAATGCTCGAGCATGTGGGGAATTTTGGTTTTGATACGCGCAGTTTCCCACGCAATACCCAATTAGCAATTGGCGGCGGCACAATGACTGTAGCGCCTATCGACATGGCTCGAGCCTATGCGGTAATCGCAAACGGCGGCCACTTGGTAAATGTAAATGTCATTGATCGAATTGTTGACCAGCAAGGCGACACTATCTATCGACCAGAAAGGATTGAGGTATGTCGGGACTGCCCGCTGGACGAGCAGCCAGTAACTAAATTTGCGACTGCTGTCAGTCCAACGGATACCTTTGCAGAACCCTCTGGACTCGAAGAGTTCGCCACCGATTTATCAACCGAAAATGATTTAAGAGAAATCATTCCTGCGCCTAAGGTCATCGATGAACGTAACGCCTTCATTATGGACTCAATGCTTAAAGATGTGATCAAACGCGGCACCGGTCGCCGAGCCAGAGGTCTTGGACGTGATGACTTAGCCGGCAAGACCGGCACTACGAATGACGCCGAAGACACTTGGTTTAATGGCTACAACAAAGATCTGGTAGCGAGCGTCTGGGTTGGGTTTAGTGACCAAGCTCCGCTCGGCGCTAATGCCTATGGATCCAACACCCCACTCCCGATATGGATCGACTTTATGCGGGACGCCCTAGCAGAAAGGGAAACAGCTAGTGTTTATCAACCGCCCGGCATAACGACTATGAAAATTGACCCGCAGACCGGGCAAGCAGCACCTCCGGATGATCGAAACGCCATCTTCGAATTCTTTTTTGCCGAACAGGCGCCAAAAGTACCTAGCAGTGCGGACGGCAACAGCGCCGCCGAGGAAAACATCAAGGCGGTCGATCTTTTCTAGGCCGTAGCTCTAGCGCACTAATTTAATCAAATCACCGGCTCTGGGTTCGCCATTAGGATAATGTCCATTCATTACCCTCAGCAACTGCTCGGCATTCTGTCGAATCGGCACGGTGCGGGATAATTTTGCGTAGGTATCGCCCGGATTTGCCATAACTAAATGCAGTTGCTGTTTGTTGATCAGTCGCAGATCGTCCGCTGTCATGGCTCGCACCGACATCACCATGTCCTCAAAGTCCTTTGCAAACTGCTCCGGCGAACCCGGCTTATCGATCTCCCCGTTGAACACGTAAACCCCACCGTCTTTGTAAAGCACCGCAATTTTTCGCAACGCTTTTTTCTCATCCGTTACCTTAATGGAAGCGATATAGCCTGAATACGCGCCCACCTGAATGGATTCCCCTTCCTCTAGATCATCCCGCTTCAAGGTTTCTGTTAGATATTCTTGCGGCGTCTGTTCTTCGGTAGGCAGCGCGGTTCTGCGAGCGCTCATCCGAGCAGCGTCTTTATCGCTGCGAGCAAACACCTCTGTCGGGGTAGCCCGAATATCCCAATCCTTAGGAAACGCGATGCTCAGGCGCAGCGCACCATGGTAATAGACACCATCTTTAACGACGCCTGTCGCACTGTCATCGCCGAAACGCAGCCCATCAAGCATCTCGTGGAAGTCGCGCAGCGGCTCATTTAATTGCTTCGGAGCCAAGTGTTGGGATTGTCCGACCAATTCATATAGTCGCTTCTGATGTGCCGGGTGACTGCCGAGCATACCGTGATAAACGGTGGGCCTATTGTTGACCGCCTTCTGATAGTTGTCGTGGTCACGCAACATCTGAATGCTGTCTAGCAGCGCGGTCGGGTTGTAGCCGGTTTTCAGCACCACCTCAGCGCCAAATCTATCCGCCTCTAATTCTTGCTTACGCCCGTACCCAGCGATGGCTGTTTGAGTTACCGCATTAGCCAAATTAATAGTCGACGACGAACCCGTTGCCAAAGCACCGACAACACCCAGTACTTTGCCCAAACGTTGCTTGCTCACGGCACTACGCGAGTGCGCCCCAACAACGTGACCGATTTCATGCCCTAAGACCGCTGCAAGTTCGTCCTCGCTATTGAAGAATGCAAGAATACCCCGGGTTACAAATATATAGGCGTCTGGCGTCGCCCAAGCATTAACAACCGGCTGATCCACCACCACAAAGGTATACGCACGCCCAGCATGAGGCGATTGCGCCAGCAACCGCTCGCCGACCTCAGTGACGTAGTCTTGCCATGCTTGGTCGGGGTAGATAATGCCCTTTTCAAGGAATTCGTTATACATCTCAGCGCCTGGACCTGAATACGCAGGCAGCGCCACCAACCAGCACAACGCCAACAGACATCCCCTACCTATCGCGACAAGGCGCTCTCGCACGGTCTTTCTGATCCGCTGGCCGACTCTGGAAAAGGGGGACATCGTAGCTCCCTCGCGTTTGAGTTCTTTACAGGATAGACGCAACGGCTGGCGTTGGAAAAGTGCAGATGTTGGACACAGCCCGCACCTGAGAACGCAGGATTAGCTGCCAGTGCTCATTCGGTTGCCAAAACGCTTGCGGAATCGTTCGACTCGACCACCAGAATCGAGCGTTTTTTGCTTACCCGTATAAAAAGGATGGCAGCTTGAACACACGTCTACGTGGATGTCTTCGGCTACTGTTGATGAAATTTCAAGCACGTTGCCACAACTGCACACGGCATTAATTGTGGAGTACTCCGGATGGATTTCTGCTTTCATCGCGCTTTTTTTCTACTGTCGGAAAACTGCGGGCGCGCAGTCTAACAGAAGGCAAATGGATGACAAGCCGCGGGCGCTTGAGCTACAAATCAAAGTGCGCGAACTCACCTCGACTGCTGGGACGGCAGTACCGTTTAGCGAATAAAAGTAGCCACTGGTCGCCTAAACATAGACGTAAGTCACTGTTTTATTAGGCTGACCAATCCGTAGTAACGATTAGCCGAGGTCAAAATGGCTTGGATTATTTTAGTGGTGGCCGGAATTTTCGAAATCGTCTGGGCCATCGCGCTGAAATACTCCGAGGGATTCACGAAATTGTGGCCTTCTGTGATTTTTATCGCGGCAGCATGGTTAAGTTTTGTATGTTTATCCTTCGCTCTAAAGCATATTCCCATGGGCAGTGCTTATGCGGTCTGGACTGGTATCGGCGCCGTCGGCATCGCCATCGTTGGCATAGTTTGGTTCAGCGAGCCGGCAACGCTGCTTCGTGTTGGGTGCATCGCCTTGGTTCTCATAGGTATCGCCGGGCTAAAATTGACCGGTTCAGAAATCGATATTACGTAGCCGGCAGTCAGCGATTTCTCTCCCACCTTGCCCCTGACAAAACGGACCGCCCTGAGAGACCAGCCAAGCTGGAGGCAGGTCTATCTTTTGATGTTGTTGACTTCAGGCACAACAACTAACTAGCACACCGATATCCCTCAAAAGACGGCGGCTTTGTGTATCCTGTTGCTCGGCGCTGCACGGGCAGTTAAAGACTCAAGAGCGCAGCGACTAAGACATTTTGATCGCTGCTACCGGAGCAATTTAAAGCCTAAACTGATCTTGCTTTGAAAAGAGATTCCCAGCCATCATGAAAGCTTCTTAGAATGACCCATGTCCGACCATAACCGAGTCATTCAAGTCGCTGTCCCGCGACCCTTACATTCCGTGTACGACTATTCCGTACCCACCAGCATGCCCATTCCATCGTTAGGCTGTCGGGTTCAGGTACCGTTTGGACGGACCACCACTTTAGGTATTTGTGTCAACAACCAAGTGGCTAATCCACACAGCCGCCTAAAACCCATCCGGGCTTTGGTCGATGCTGAGGACTCAGACCCAGCTGTATCGACTGAACTGCTGGATTTGGCCAAATGGATGAGCGCCTACTACCATCATCCCTTAGGTGAGGTACTGGCGACCGTATTACCGGCCGCGGCGCGGCGCGGCGCGGAATTTTCAATAACCCCGCCCGATTGTTGGCATGTGACGAAACCCGAGTACAAAAGTCCACGCGCACCGCGCCAGCAACAATTGCTGGAATTCTTATTAAACAGCCCCGCTAGTTCAGGTGCTGCCATCATCGCTGCAGGCTTTAGTCGTGCCTTATTGAATAAGCTGGTTGAGCTGTCAGTCGTTGGGCGCTGTGATCCGCTTACTGAGAGTCGAGCGAAAGAATCTCATTTAACCGCCACTGCAGAGCAGACATTCGCAATCGAACAGGTCGAGCACGTTTTGGGCAGCTTCCAGACCTTATTGCTGGAGGGTGTTACCGGCAGCGGTAAAACCGAAATTTACTTACAGAGCATCGCTAAGGTAATCGAGCGGGGCGGTCAGGCCCTCGTACTGGTGCCAGAAATTGCGTTAACACCTCAGACACTGGCGCGCTTTCAGCGCCGTTTTGCTCGCACCGGTATGCTGCATTCCGCGCTCACTGATAACGAGAGACTGCAAACATGGTTGAAATGCCGGCAAGGCGACTTTGACATTGTTTTAGGCACCCGTTCCGCAATCTTTACGCCTTACCGCAACTTGCAACTCATTATTGTCGATGAGGAGCACGACAGCTCATATAAACAACAAGATGGCCTGCGCTATTCCGCGCGAGACCTCGCGGCTAAACGCGCCCAGAGCCTATCTATCCCCCTGCTTCTTGGTTCCGCGACGCCGTCTTTAGAGTCTTTGTACAATGCCAAGCGGGGACGCTACCAGCATTTGCGTTTGTTAAATCGAGCTGGCGGCGCACAAATGCCGGCCTTTCACTTGATCGACATGCGCAATGAAAATGTCTTACAGGGGTTGTCCCATCAGTTGATTCGAGTCATTCGACAACACCTTGAGGCTGCCGGCCAAGTACTGATTTATCTCAATCGGCGCGGCTTCGCGCCCACCTTGTTATGTCAAAGCTGCGGCTGGCAAAGCCATTGCCCCGACTGCGATGCCAAACTCACATTGCACCAAATGCCGCCACAAATGATCTGCCATCATTGCGGCCTGCGTTTTGAGATTCCAAAACAATGCGATAATTGCGGCCATACCGCTTTGCTGCCCATCGGGCTTGGTACCCAGCGAGCGGAGGAGAGTGCGCGGCAGTTGTTCAAAGACACACCGGTGTATCGTATTGATCGCGATACCACACGCACTAATAAGCAACTCAATGCCCAACTCGAGCAGATCAACCGCGGCGAACCCTGTGTTTTAGTTGGCACGCAAATGCTCGCGAAAGGACACCACTTCCCGAACGTCACGCTGGTGGCAGTGATTAATGCTGATGCAGGACTGCTGAGCCCAGACTTTCGCGCGCCAGAACGGACTGCTCAACTTATCGTCCAAGTGGCCGGACGCGCTGGGCGCGCAGAGCGACCAGGAGAAGTATGGATTCAGTCTTATCAACCGGACAATCCATTGCTTGCTACCTTGATCGAATCAGGCTATCGCGGTTTTGCCGATATTGAGCTTGCGAGCCGGGAAACAGCTCAGTTGCCGCCTATAACCCCCATGGCGCTAATCCGAGCAGAGTCCGAAAACCCAGAGTTAGCAAAACAATTCTTACACCAATGCAAAACCCAGAGCCAAGCCCTAGGCCTGCATAAAGACATAAACATCATGGGACCTGTGCCTGCGCCGATTGCACGCATGGCAAACCGACATCGCTTCCAACTAATGTTAATTGCTTCCAACCGCTCAGCCTTACACCGCTGTCTTGCAGCCTTAAATCAGACCGCAGCGCCTAAAACGCTACGCTGGTCTATTGACGTAGACCCTTACGATGCAATGTAGTAGCCGCCAGTCCCAAAGCGACGAGCAGACCTGTATCATAGTGACCATCCAACAGCTTACTGGCTAAACCCGATGCCGAAAGATTTCGCTTCGCGATCGCGTACCGCCAAACGTAAACCTGCGCCACGCAGGAGGCCTGCACCCAGAACGTCGCCGGTAAAACAAAAAGCCGTCTCTTTCCATGGGCCGAGCTTTTCTTCAGGGGCGCTTATCGGCGCGGCAATTGTACTAACCGCGGCTTACGCGCCGGAATTTTTGCGTAGCAGCGAACTTACCGGGGCCACAGACAGCCCCTCACAGGAACAGCCGAAGGTACAATTTCAATTCCCTGAATTGTTACGCAATACCAAGGTACAGGGCGATCCGACTTCTTATAGTGTGCCGAAACCCGCGGTACCTGGTGAAGAAGTTATCTATCGGGTGCAAGCCGCATCTTTTCGTGATGCTGATGACGCACAACAGTTACGCGCAGTCTTACTGTTGCAAAACCTTCCGGTAGAGTTGTCATCATCTAATGTTAAGGGACAGCTCTGGCATCGCGTTGTCGTTGGTCCATTTACCCGTAAGCTCGACGCCGAACGGGCTCGAACCAAACTGCGCGAGCAAGATCTACCCGCGATCCTAATGCGCGATAAAAGCTAAACTGAATCCACCGTGCTCCGCCATAGGCATCGAGCACAAAACGAGACCATTAATGCAACAGTTTCATGGCACTACAATTATTAGCGTTCGCGACCATTCCAGCGTTGCTTTGGGCGGCGATGGCCAGGTCTCACTAGGCGACACAGTGATGAAGGGCAATGCGGTAAAAGTGCGCAAGCTCTACCAAGAAAAGGTGCTGGCAGGCTTCGCTGGAAGCACTGCGGATGCCTTTACCTTGTTCGAAAAATTTGAAGCCGCACTTGAAAAGTACCAAGGTCAGCTAACACGAGCTGCCGTAGAGCTGGCAAAAGAATGGCGGTCCGACCGTGCGTTGCGCCGACTCGAAGCCATGCTCATCGTCGCGGATACTCAGGCCACCCTGTTAATCAGCGGTAACGGCGACGTCATCGAACCGGAGCACGGAGTCTTGGCCATTGGCTCAGGCGGTCATTACGCCCACGCGGCAGCGACCGCGCTCGTCGACAATACTGACTTGGGGGCTGCGGATGTGGTGCATAAATCGTTAGAGATCGCGGCTCGCATCTGCGTATACACCAACGATTCGCTAACAATCGAAACCTTGGACTTAACCGCTGTAGCGGTCTAACCCTTCTTAACGAAAAAACACTATGTCTGAAACCTCTGTACCAGAGCTGGAACAACTGACCCCGAAGCAAATCGTCGCCGAGCTCGACCGGCACATCATCGGCCAAGACCATGCCAAGCGCGCGGTCGCCATCGCACTTCGTAACCGCTGGCGGCGCATGCAACTCGCCGAAGAACTGCGCGATGAGGTGAGCCCTAAAAATATCCTCATGATCGGCCCTACCGGAGTAGGCAAAACAGAGATAGCGCGTCGTTTAGCTAAACTTGCTAAGGCACCGTTTATCAAAATCGAAGCCACTAAATTCACCGAAGTGGGCTACGTTGGCCGCGACGTAGATTCGATTATTCGCGATCTCGTAGACGTGGCGATCAACATGTTGCGCGAGGAACAAATTCAGCAGGTCCAACAACCCGCCGAGGATCGAGCAGAGGAGCGTATTCTTGACGCTTTATTACCCTCCCCCAGAGACGGCGACGATGATGCCAAAGAGTCGAGCACTCGGCAGATGTTTCGCAAAAAGTTACGTGAGGGCGAACTCGACGATAAAGAAATCGAAATTGACCTCGAGCAGCTGAGCGTAGGCGTTGAAATCATGGCGCCTCCCGGCATGGAGGAAATGACCAGCCAATTACAGAATATGTTCAGCAATTTAAGCCAAGGTAAACGCGACCACCAACGCTTGAGTATCCGTGAAGCCTACCGCCGAGTGCGCGACGAAGAAGCCGCAAAGTTAGTTAACGAGGATGAAATTCGCGCTGCTGCAGTAGTGGCGGTGGAAGAAACAGGCATAGTTTTTATTGATGAACTTGACAAAGTTGCGAAGCGCACTGAAGGCGCGGGTGCCGACGTTTCACGCGAGGGCGTACAGCGTGATCTACTGCCGATGATCGAAGGCTGCACGGTGTCTACAAAATACGGCACTGTGCGCACCGACCATATCTTGTTCATCGCCTCTGGCGCCTTCCATCTCGCCAAGCCGTCGGACCTTATCCCCGAACTACAGGGCAGGCTGCCTATTCGAGTGGAACTAAAAGCCCTTTCCCCAGAGGACTTTAAACGAATTCTAAGCGAGCCTAAGGCCAGTCTATGCGAGCAATACCAAGCCCTGCTTAGCGTTGAGAATGTTGATCTCACCTTTACAGACGATGGTATTGAACAAATCGCAGAGTTAGCGTGGCAAGTGAATGAAGGCACCGAAAACATCGGCGCTCGACGACTACATACGGTCATGGAGCGGCTACTTGAGGACTTATCGTTCAACGCTGATGATCGAGCAACACACGTTGCCATTATCGATAGAGCCTATGTTGACCAACATCTATCAGGCTTGGTTAGTAATAACGATCTTTCGCGCTTCATTTTGTAGCCATAGGTTTATCCATAATGAACAGAATCGCGCCAGAAGAAATTACCTATCACAAGATCGGCCACAGCTTAGAAATTGCTTGGCCCGACGCTCGATTTGATTTGCCAGCGGAACTGTTGCGCGTCTATTCGCCATCCGCTGAGGTGCGCGGCCACTCGGAAAAAGAACGGGTACTGCAAACCGGTAAGAAAAATGTCGGCATCAAAGCCATTGAAGCAATCGGTAACTACGCTATACGCATTACTTTTGATGACGGCCATGACAGCGGTATTTATGCTTGGGACTATTTGTATGAACTGGGCAAAAACGATACCAAATACTGGCAGGACTACCTAAGCGAGCTCAAACAGGCAAATGCCTCGCGTTTACCTACCATCCCCGTAGGTCAGTGGCAGCCAAGCAAACCCTGAGGCGCAAGATCCTCGGTCACATTCCAATAAGAGATAACCATGTCCGCTAAGCACCCACCCCCAGACTCACAAGAACAGGTGAATTTCGGCTACCAAAAGGTCTCGGCAACAGAAAAAACCGAACGCGTTGGCGCGGTCTTTCGCGCCGTTGCAAAACGCTATGATGTCATGAACGACATCATGTCATTCGGTAGCCACCGCATCTTTAAGCGCATGGTGCTGCACATGTCGGGGATACGCCAAGGGCACAAGGTTTTGGATCTCGCTGGCGGTACCGGTGATATGGCGGCACTCTTTGCAGGTGTCGTTGGCCCCGAAGGCGCAGTAGTCCTCGCAGATCTTAATGAAGACATGATGCGAGTTGGGCGGGATCGACTGCTGGACGATGGCCTTACACAAATCAGCTTTTGTCGGGCGCCAGCCGAGTCGCTGCCTTTTCAAAACCAACAATTTGACTGCGCCTGTATCAGCTTTGGTCTGCGAAATTTTACTGACAAAGATCAAGCCCTTCGCGAGCTGCTACGTGTGCTTAAGCCTGGTGCAGCGCTTTTGGTTCTCGAGTTTTCAAAACCTACCGATCCGCTGCTCGAAGGCGCATACAAAGCCTTCCAAACGCTGTGGCCCCCTATCGGCAGAGCGCTCGTCGGTGATTCACAGCCCTATCAATATCTAGTGGATTCCATTCGCGTGCATCCGGACCAAAAAGCCTTGCGCCAGATGTTCACCGATGCTGGATTCGTTGACGCCGAATACCACAACTTGTTAGGCGGGATCGCCGCCATCCATCGCGGCCGTAAGCCGATGGACGCCCATACAGCCGATTAGCGCCGATGAATTCTTCGGATTTATTTGAAATTCTGCAGGACTCGGCAAATCAGCTGTCTCGATCTTGGCTAGCGCTAGATCCATTGGTGCAACGAAAACTGCAGGGCTTGGCCGGGCAGGTTATTGAAATCGAGTGCACCCAACCCGAGCTCACCGCACACCTTAATTTTTTGGACGATGGGCTAGAGCTGCGTCACGGAGCGACTGCAGCACCCAACGTCCAATTACGGGGCTCTGCGCCCGCACTGTTCAGTCGTATGCTATCTGTCGAGAGCAATACCAACGTTGAAGTGAACGGCGACGAGACCCTGCTAATACAACTGCTTGAAATTCTGCGCAGCCATCGGCCCGATCCGGCTCCTTTGCTCGCCAAGCTAGTGGGCAATGATCCAGCACAATCCATCACCGCGGCCTTCGAATTGGGCATACAAACCGTGATTGAAATCGTCAACGGTGGAATCGACGACGCAATGCAAAACAGTAAAAACGGCTTGCAAGGTTATTTTGCCTCTCAGACCAATGCCAAGGCGATGCAACATCAGCTGGATCACTTGCGCCTGCGTATCGACCGAGCCGCAGCCCGAGTGCGCGATCTCGAGCAATCTAAAACTCGTAGCACTGAGCAATGACATTCCGGCAATGGTTAGCCTTGGCTAATCTGGGGCGGCATGCCCTCAAACTCGGCCTTCATCACTTTTTAGACGTCAACGAACTTCCTGCCGGCTTTGGGAAAGGTCTGCTGGGGATGATGCAAACAATTTTTCCTCCTCCGGCAGCGCACCACGCGGACAAGCTATGCGCGACGGTGGAGTCTCTTGGGCCGGTGTACATCAAGTTAGGGCAACTGCTATCGACCCGGCCGGACCTATTACCCGCGGCCATCGTTCAAGCACTGGCGAAGCTACAAGACCAAGTGGAACCCATCGCGGCTTTTTTAGTTACAGACGCCGTGAGCGAACGTCTGGGGCGGCCGTTTCAGGAGGTATTTAAGAACATCGACCCTGAGCCACTGGCCAGCGCCTCCATCGCTCAAGTGCATGGCGCAACCTTGCACAATGGTTCAGAGGTAGTGATCAAGTTAGTGCGGCCTAATATTGCAAAGCGCATTAACGCGGACATGGACAACTTGGACGCTCTCGCTAAATTTCTTTGCCAGAACTCGGCAATCGCTCGTAGGCTGCATTTAACTCAGATTATGAGCGACCAAAGGAGTGTGCTGAACCGCGAATTAGATATGTTCAGCGAAGGCCGCAACCAAATACAGCTACGCCGAAATTTTGCGGATTCACAGTTGTTATATGTGCCACGACTTTACAGCGAGCATACCCGCCATGATCTTTTGGTTATGGAACGCGTATACGGCATACCGATCGGTCAAGTTGAAACGCTACGCGCGGCCAATGTAGATTTTCAAGTGCTGGCACACAAAGGGGTCGAAACCTTTTTTACTCAAGTCTTTGAGCACAATTTTTTTCATGCCGACATGCATCCGGGGAATATCCAAGTCGACATAACAGACCCCGCGAACCCAAAATATATCGCACTGGATTGCGCCATAGTCGGGTCTTTACAGCGGCAGGACATCGACTATCTCGCGCAGAACATTCTGGCATTCTTTAACCGCGACTATCGCAGAGTTGTAGATTTGCACTTGCGCTCAGGCTGGATTCCAGCCACCACAGATGCAGAAGCTTTTGAGCGCGTTATTGCCGAAGTCTGCGATCCTATTTTCAACAAACCGCTGTGTGAAATTTCTTTCGCCGACTTCATGACCCAGCTATTGCGGACGGCTGCTGAGTTCAACATGGAGATACAACCGCAGCTGGTGCTTTTGCAGAAAACGCTCCTATATATAGAAGGCCTAGGCCGACAACTTTATCCGCAGCTGGATTTGTGGAGCACCGCGTTACCCTTTATGCAACGCTGGGCGACGCGCAACCTAGGACCTATCGCTATCGTTACCCAGATCCTCGAACAAGCGCCCGAGTTAGCGAATAACCTGTACCGTCTGCCGGAGCTGTTGCGCCAAGATACACTGCCCCTGCGAGTGGAACTGGCTAAACAAAATAAGGCGCTGGAGGACTTGCAGCAGCGCATCACGCGGCTGCGCAGCAACCAGCGGCTCGGCATTGGCGCTATCATACTGATTACCACCACCGCAGTTTTGGTATTAACTTAGCTGTAAGCTCTACGGTGCCTCGATTAAAGGAGTGCGAATGGATACGTTGCAACAACTTAACGACATACTCATAAAGCGCAAGCGTGATGACCCCAGCACATCTTACGTCGCCAGCCTTTATCAAGGTGGGGTGAATAAAATCGCGCAAAAGATCGGCGAAGAGGCGACAGAGGTAGTACTGGCTGCCAAAGATGCTGCTGTCGATGCCGAACTTAAGCCTGCGTTGATCGGTGAAGTAGCCGATCTTTGGTTTCATTCGCTGGTACTGTTGAGTCATCTAGACCTCAGCGCCAATGACGTGCTACAAGAATTACAGCAACGCGCAGGCATCAGCGGCCACACCGAAAAAGCCAATCGCCCGGCCGGCTAAAACGTCGCTATAATATTGCTGACTTAATTACCTAAACCTTAGATGGAGAAGAGCTATGTTCGGAGGATTTGGTATGACCGAACTGTTGGTTATCCTCGCTATCGTATTGCTGATCTTTGGCCCCAAACGCATCAAAAGCCTTGGCTCAGATTTAGGCAGCGCCATTAAGGGTTTTCGTAAAGCAGTGACGGATGATGACCAAGCCAAAGCGCCTGACGGCGCCGCCAAAGTTATTGACGGCGAAACAGACGATGCAAAAACACCCAGTAACGATGAGAAACATAACGTCTGAGCTACCGATGCGTTCGCTGCGGCAAGCTAAAAGTCTGAGAGGTCACGATGTTTCCTGATTTCGGCAGCCTAGAAATCCTCTTGATCTTGGTCGTTACGCTTCTGGTTATCGGCCCAGAAAAATTACCCGAAGCGCTGCGCGCCTTGGGACTTTGGTTTGGTCGTTTGAGTCGCTCATTCAACAGCGTTAAATCGGAAATAGAGAAAGAAATCGGCATGGATGACGTGCGTCGGCAGTTGCACAATGAAGCCGTGATGCAGGAAATGAAGCGCATCGAAGACGAAGTGAAAAGCGCCATCGATCCAGTCACGCAGCCTGTGAGCATTGACCCAGCATCTGCGCCCTCTGAAGCGCCAGAGGCCGTGAGCACACCTAAGCCTGTCAGTGAGGCCGAGTTAGAGGCCCAGCACGCCAGCAAAGTAAAAAAAGCGTCGACTGACAGCAACCAAGAAGTTTGATCAACCATATCTTATGACCAACAAAGACGACGATCCGGTCGATCAGAAACAGCAACCATTTCTTGAACACATTGTAGAACTGCGATCTCGCATCCTTCGCTCACTAACATTTGTTGCAGTGTTGTTTTTGCCGATCTATTACTTTGCAGAAGTGCTGTTCACTTGGGTCGCAGACCCACTCATGAGTCGCTTGCCCGCAGGCGCGGGGATGATCGCAACTCAGGTGGCGTCGCCGTTCCTAGCGCCCTTTAAACTCGCAATTTACGCAGCGATTTTTGTCGGCGTGCCCTTTTTGCTGCACCAGCTTTGGTCCTTTGTATCACCAGGGCTTTACCGCCACGAGAAACGTTTTGCCCTACCACTGCTGATTTCAAGCGTGGTTTTGTTTTATTGCGGCATGGCATTCAGCTACTTTTTAGTGTTTCCGATTGTCTTTACCTTTTTTATTGAAGTCAGCCCAACCGGCATCAGCATGATGACCGACATCAACCAGTATCTCGATTTCGTTATGAAAATGTTCTTGGCGTTTGGCCTGGCATTCGAAATACCCATAGCAACACTGCTATTAGTCTGGTCCGGGCTAACAACACCCAACGCGATGGCCGCCAAACGCCCTTACATTATTATCGGCTGTTTCGTATTGGGCATGTTCCTCACCCCACCTGACGTTGTTTCGCAGCTACTACTGGCCATACCCATGTGGCTATTGTTTGAAGTTGGGGTGCTACTGGCCAGATTTGTTAGCCGTAAAGACGAGCTTGAGGCCAACTCTGAATCTGACTAAGGCACAAGACGGCGACACTATAATACAAGGGTAAAGGGGCCATCGTTCACCAAGGTGACCTGCATATCTGCGCCAAATCGACCGCTTTGCACAGGCACAGCAGCGGCGCAACGCTGGACCACTTCGTTATATAGACGCTCGGCTTCGTCCGGTGCCGCTGCCGAGCTGAAGGATGGCCTTCGGCCGCGCTGGGTATCGGCTAATAACGTGAACTGAGAGACCACTAATATTGAACCTTGCACATGGCCGATGTCGTAGTCGAGTTTCCCCTGCGCATTTGCGAACAGGCGCAACCCAAGCACTTTGTCCACTAACCGAGAGGCCAGCGCGCTATCGTCGCCGTGTTCTACCCCAACTAACAGGACGTAGCCGTGGCCTATCGCACCTACCACCTCAGCATCGATAGCCACAGAGGCGCTGAGGACTCGCTGGACAACCGCCTTCATAAAAAACTTGGGAGCTAGGCGCGCTTACGCTCGTGCTCTTTTAGGAGCATTTTGCGGATACGAATGCCCTTGGGGGTCACTTCGACCAATTCATCTTCATCTATAAATTCTAACGCCTGCTCTAAGGTGAACTGAAGCGCATTGGTCAGGATGATCGCTTCATCTGTACCCGACGCTCGGACATTGGTTAGCTTTTTTTCTTTTAAAGGGTTCACTGTCAGGTCGTTAGAACGGCTGTGAATACCTACAATCATGCCCTCGTAAACCACATCGTTGGGTTTAACCATCATGCGGCCGCGATTTTGCAGATTGAATAACGCGAAGGAGACGGCCTTGCCTTGAGCGTTAGAAATTAGCACGCCGTTTTTACGGTTGCCGATGTCGTCACTAAGCTTTGAACCGAACCCTGCGGAAGCGAAAGACATAATGCCGGTGCCCGAGGTTTGCGACAGAAACACTGGGCGATAGCCCATTACTCCGCGGCTGGGAATTCGAAACTGAAGGCGAACTCGACCCTTGCCGTCGCCCTGCATCTCTTGTAACTCACCGCGACGATCGCCGAGGCTTTCCATTACCTTGCCTTGGTGATTTTCTTCAATATCTATAATTAGCGTTTCGTAGGGTTCCTGAACGACACCGTCAACTTCACGAAAAATAACTTGAGGACGCGATACCGCCAACTCAAAGCCCTCTCTACGCATGGTTTCGATCAAGACAGAGAGGTGCAGTTCGCCACGCCCAGACACCCGAAAACGATCCGGATCAGCGGTATCTTCGACAGATAAAGCAACATTGTGCAAGCTCTCCGTGTACAGGCGCTCACGGATTTGCCGACTGGTCAAAAATTTTCCATCTTTGCCCGATAGTGGCGAATTATTGACGCAGAACATCATTGTTAGGGTGGGTTCATCTACCGACAACGCCGGCATCGCATCGACCTGATCGATCGCACACAACGTGTCGGAGATATTGATTTTGTCGACGCCGGTTAAACAAACGATATCGCCGGCGGTCGCCGATTCTGTTTCAACCCGCTCAAGACCCCGATGGGTATAAAGATTGGCGATTTTCGCTTTCCGCTCGTTGCCTTGGCGATCCACGACGGCGACCTGCTGATTACGCGCAACCTGGCCTCGGGAAATACGACCAATACCGATCACACCTTCATAAGTGGAATAATCCAAAGAACTGATCTGCATTTGAAAGGCACCCGCCGCATCAACTTGGGGGGGTGGCACCTGATCAACAATCATGTCCAATAACGGCGACATATCGTCGCCGATCGCGTCCAGTTCCAAACCGGCCACACCATTAATCGCTGACGCATAAACTGTGGAGAAATCCAATTGCTCATCGGAACCGCCAAGGCTGTCAAACAGGTCAAAGACCTCATCGATAACCCGATACGGGTCGCCGCCATCACGGTCAATCTTGTTCACAATGACAATAGGTTTGAGGCCGTAACTGAATGCCTTCTGAGTAACAAAGCGCGTTTGTGGCATGGGCCCATCCACCGCATCCACTAACAGCAATACCGCGTCAACCATCGAAAGTATCCGCTCAACCTCACCGCCAAAATCCGCGTGTCCGGGCGTATCTACAATATTAATGCGGGTATCTCGATACTCGATTGCTGTGTTTTTGGCCAGAATGGTAATACCGCGCTCTTTTTCGAGGTCGTTGCTGTCCATAACTCGCTCGGAAGTGTTGCCTGCCAGCAAACCCGTTTGCTGCAGTAAGCAGTCCACGAGAGTAGTTTTGCCATGGTCAACGTGAGCGATAATCGCAATATTACGAACGGTCGGATTGGACACAGAAGTGCTTCCTTATTTACAACGCGGGTTAGCTTCGCGCCAATAGAGCCCGCTCCCCTTTTCAGATTTACCAAAGTGCGAGGCTGGACAAGACCCTTGGCGGGCGACGCGCGATTATGGCGTAAGCATCCAGCGCTGTCTCGTCTAACTCGCTTGTGGCCAGCAAATCAAATGCTACAAGGTACAAAAGATAAGGTTCGTTGAGAATTTTCTCAGATCGAAACAACTTTGCGCGCCGATCGCACCAGAATGGTGCTAATATCTCTTTTAATTCGTGCGCGCGCCCAAAATCGAGGCAAAAAGCCCATTAGTGGTGCACGATGGAATTGGGAAGGTACTAAAAACAACAGGTTAGCCGCACATGTGCGTGGCATATTTCTTGCTATCTCCACGATACCGCCGTCCAAAGGCGGGCATGCTGATACTCGACATGCGCTTGAGTGCTGCGAACGGCGAATAGCCCGGGTTTGCGCCCGACTAGGCCATGATAAAAGTCTAATAAGGAGACAAAAATGAAATCGAAACTAGAATACATCTGGCTGGACGGCAGCGCGCCTACCCAAGGCCTACGCAGCAAGACCCAAATTCGGGAAAACTTTGGCGGCACCCTAGAAGAATGCCCCATGTGGTCATTCGACGGCAGCTCCACCCAGCAGGCTGAAGGCAACGCCTCCGATTGCCTACTAAAGCCTGTTGCCATCTTCCCAGACCCAGACCGCCAAAATGCGTATCTGGTGATGACCGAAGTGCTTAATGCCGATGGAACACCTCACGCCACCAATGGTCGGGCAACCATCGATGATGACGATGATGATTTCTGGTTCGGTTTCGAGCAAGAGTACTTTCTCTGGGATGTCGACACTCAGTTACCCCCTGGATTCCCGGCTGGCGGTTTCCCTGCGCCTCAGGGCCCCTACTACTGTTCTGTTGGTGCGGCTAATGCATATGGGCGCGACTGCATCGAGGAGCATTTCGACCTGTGCCTAGAGGCCGGAATTAACGTAGAAGGCATCAACGCAGAGGTTGCCGCGGGACAATGGGAATTTCAGGTCTTTGCTAAAGGAGCAAAACGCGCCGGCGATGAGACCTGGGTAGCGCGCTACCTGCTCGAGCGTACTGGCGAGAAATACGGCTATGGCATCAACTACCATCCCAAGCCTCTCGGCGACTTAGACTGGAACGGTTCCGGCATGCACGCCAACTTCTCCAACGGCGCAATGCGAGATGACGGTGACGAGGGCATTTTTACTAAGATTTGCGAAAACTTTGGCCGTAACATCGAAAGACACATGAGCGTTTATGGCGCCGACAATGACCAACGCCTAACCGGTAAGCACGAGACTCAGTCAATTGATGAATTCAGTTATGGCGTATCCGACCGTGGCGCCTCGATTAGAGTTCCGATCGGCACAGTTGAAGACGGCTGGAAAGGTCGACTAGAGGACCGCCGCACAGCGTCCAACGCAGACCCTTACAAGGTAGCTGCAGCAATCATAAAAACCTCAAAAGAAGCTTTGGTCTAACTCTGACTAAAGCTGCAAATAAAAAGGCGGGCTCTAAGCCCGCCTTTTTATTTGCTCACGAAAAACACTGAAATTAGACAAATCGAATCCGCACAATAAATGCATGAACTAAAACCGTGCATGCACCATTTCGGTGCGATAGAGTATCCATACCGTGCACATTGTCTTTTATCCAGCCCACAATAACGACAACGCCGGCGGTGTAAGGCCTCAGGGCAACGAAGTCTACGCTGAATAAGTTCGACAATGGATGACTACCAAGGTTTTTTCGGTATCACTCTAAATCAGGCGCGAAAATTGCTTATAAAGCTGTATGAACAAAACTGCTTTTTTCGAAAGTCATAATAAAATGAACCAACCGACGCTTCTCAAAACCAAACCATTTCGCAAAACTGTGCAAGCTGAAGCTGTGCTTGATGCGCTCGTTACGGCAGCCATGGTTCTCGACAGCGATCTAAAGGTAGTTTTCGTCAATGCGGCGGCCGAGAGCCTCCTGCACTGCTCGGCAACACAAATTCTCGGTTCTGCGTTGAATCAGATTTTAATGAGCGCCGAAGACCTACAGTCGAATTTACGTAAGGCCTTGCGAGAACTTCAACCCTTCACGGTACGTGAGGCCCTGCTGCAATTACCGGACAACCTCCGCGAGGAGGTTGATCTGACTGTGTCTATTCTGGATAACGCCCATTATTTGGTTTTGGAGATGCACCCCACCACCCGACTGACGCGTATTAATCAGAGCCAGGCGTCAACCGACCGACAAGCCACGACCCGAGGTCTGATTCGTGGCCTCGCTCACGAAGTGAAAAACCCTCTGGGCGGTATCCGCGGGGCCGCGCAGTTGCTAGAACGAGAATTACCTCGGGACGATTTAAAAGAGTACACCGGGGTGATTATTGCGGAGGCCGATCGCCTCAAAGATCTAGTTGATCGCATGCTTGGGCCACACCAAAGACCCAACATCGAAGCCATTTATTTGCCAGAGATTTGCGAACACGTCATGGCTGTGGCTGCCTCGGAGTTCTCAGACAGAATTGAATGGCAACGCGACTACGATCCTAGCCTTCCAGATGTGGCCGGGGATCGAGATCAAATTATTCAAGCCATTCTCAATGTGGTGCGTAATGCCTGCCAAGCGCTGGTAAACACAACGACCGCCAAGATTACGCTGCAGACGCGAATCACACGTCAATTCACCATCGGTAAAACAAGGCACCGGCAGGTAATGTGTTTAAACATCATCGACAACGGACCCGGCATCGACCCCCGCGATCTCGAACGGATTTTTTATCCGATGATCAGCGGACGGCCAGACGGTAGTGGCCTTGGTCTGTCGATCACCCAGCACATCGTCAGTGAACATAATGGTGTCGTCCAAGTCAGCAGCGCCTTTGGACACACCGTCTTTTCGATTTTTCTTCCTTTTGAGCAGCCGACCGAAGAAGCCGGACAACAGGAGCGCAAATGAGTAAACACGTCTGGGTTATAGACGATGATCACGCTATCAGATGGGTTCTAGACCGAGCGTTGGCGCAAGCTGGAATCCCGATTACCGCCTTCAATAGCGCCGATGACGCCATGCACCATCTTGCAAAAGAAACCCCTTTAGCAATCGTCACAGATATTCGTATGCAGGGCACTTCGGGACTGGATTTTCTAGAACAATTCAATGCTAAGCATCCCAATACCCCGGTTATCGTGATGACCGCCCACTCCGATTTGCAAAGCGCTGTGACAAGTTTCGAGCGGGGCGCTTACGAGTATCTGCCAAAACCTTTCGATGTGGACGATGCAGTTGCAGTAGTTCAACGAGCCATCGCTCACAGCCAAGAAGCCGATCCCCAAGTGGTCGAACAGATGACACCGGCCACTGAGATCATCGGCCATGCGCCGGCTATGCAAGAAGTATTTCGCGCCATCGGTCGATTGTCCTCGTCTAATGTCAGCGTTTTAATCAACGGACCGTCTGGCTCGGGAAAGGAATTGGTGGCACGGGCACTGCATCGACACAGCCCGCGCGAAGCTCAGCCCTTTATCGCACTCAACGTTGCGGCGATACCAAACGAATTGATCGAAAGTGAATTGTTTGGGCATGAGAAAGGCTCGTTCACCGGCGCCACCACGCAGCGCATGGGCCGATTTGAGCAAGCAAATAGCGGCACTTTGTTTCTTGATGAAGTCGGTGATATGCCCGCATCCGCGCAAACCCGACTACTAAGAGTGCTCGCCGAAAACGAATTTTATCGGGTAGGCGGACATCAATCCGTGCGCGTAGATGTGCGAATCATCGCCGCCACCCATCAGGACTTAGAAACGCTGGTGCAGCAGGGCAGGTTCCGCGAAGATCTATTCCATCGCCTCAACGTCATTCGCGTTCATGTGCCGTCATTGGCCCAGCGGCGTGAGGACATACCCCTGCTAGCGCAGTATTTCTTGGACAACGTTGCTAAGGAACTGGGTGATGAGCCAAAGCGGCTGCACCAAGATACCGCCGAATATCTAATGGCTCTACCCTGGCCCGGCAACGTACGCCAACTAGAGAATACATGTCGCTGGTTACAAGTGATGGCGAGTTCACGCACCATCCTGATTGAGGACCTGCCGCCTGAATTGCGCGATAGCGACGAGCCAACCGGCGGGTCGGACTGGGAGGGAAGTTTGGCACGCTGGGCTAGTCAATTCCTTGAGCAAGCCCACATATCGCCACTACTAGATACCGCCGTGCCGAAATTTGAGCGCATTATGATTGACGCCGCACTGCGCAAAACAGGTGGCCGTAAAAAGGATGCAGCAGAACTTTTAGGTTGGGGTCGAAATACCCTGACACGCAAAATGCAAGAATTACAATGTTGAGCTGCAAGCCTACGCGAGCGTAGCCTTGCAGCATGCATATAGTTCTATACGAGCCGGAGATTCCTCAGAACACCGGCAACATCATTCGTCTTTGCGCCAACGTTGGGGCAGCGCTACATCTCATAGAGCCATTGGGTTTCGCTTGGGACGACAAACGCTTGCGACGCGCAGGACTGGACTATCACGAATTCGCCGACGTGGTCCGCCACCCTAATTTAGAGGCATGCCAAGCGGCGCTCGGCAATGCTCGCTGGTATGCATTTACCACCAAAGCAACGCTGAGCTATGCTGCAGTTGAGTACACCCCCACTGATGCGCTGCTGTTCGGCCCTGAAACTCGGGGGCTGCCCCAGACGCTACTGGACGCATGGCCCAAGGGCCAGAAAGTTAGATTGCCAATGCAACCGATGTCCCGCAGCTTGAACCTCTCCAATACCGTTGCCATTGCTGTCTATGAAGCTTGGCGACAACAGGATTTCGGCGGCGAGCGCTGATCAATTCAACTTAATGAGTGACCGGATCGGGGTCACCGGAGTCCGCCGCGGGCGCAGCTGCCGCTTGATTCTGTTCTGCCTGTTGGCGCATTGCTTGGACATACAACGCTTCAAAATTGACCTGAGCGAGCTGCAACGGCGGGAACCCCCCCTTAACAACTAGGCCATCAATAGATTCGCGCAAATAAGGAAATAATGTCGTCGGGCAGGCAATACCAAGGACCTGGGCAAGCTGATTGTCTTCAATCCCTTCAATGTGGAAGAGGCCGCCCTGCTGCACTTCTACAATGAAGCCAACCATATCGCCCTCAAGTTGCGCCGTGACGGTGATGGTCAACACAACCTGATGCTGATTCTCGCTCACTCGATTAGCTTGGGTATTAATGTCTAATTTTAACTCTGGCCGCCATTGACGCAGGAAAACCTCGGGAGCGGAGGGCGACTCAAACGACGCGTCTTTTAAGAAAATGCGATCAATGCGCAATTGTGGTTGCGCTGGATCGTTGGGCTGCGCGCCTGCTGCGCCTGCGCTACTGTCGTTTTGGTCACTCATGTTTTAACCACCGGTAAGTTTTGGCCCCGCCATTCCGCCATTCCGCCGGTGAGTCGGAGCACATTAGTAAAACCCTTTTTCCGCAGTATCGTGCCCACAGATCCAGAGTGCTGGCCCATTTTGCATGCGACTATAAGCGGTTTGTCCTTGTGCTTATTCAATTCATCGCTACGGGCCTCAAAATTCGCGAACGGGATGTTGATGGCATCGACTATATGCCCCTCAGAGTATTCGTTAGCGTCACGGACATCGATCACAAGAGCGTTCTCAACGTTGACTAACTGCACCAGCTTCTGCGCACTGACCGTCGCCCCACCGCGCGACATTTCGTTGCGAATAAACAAAATCAAAAACACAACGAAAGCGCCGACCAATAACGGATGATTACCGATGAACGTAAACAGTTGCTCCATGCCGGGACCCTTAAAATTGCGCGCGTAGTATACACACCGCAACGCCAAATGCGGTGCTGTGGTGAGTCGGTTTTTATCGATCGAGACGACAAAGGGCGCGCAACACGCGAACGTCAATGGTTAAAAATTTGCTAATATTCGTTATTCACTTGTTTGCCTTGCTGGAGCGCACATGTCTGAGGTCAGTCTGCTGGTCATTCTCGACGGTTTCGGCTATCGAGAGGAGGTCACCGACAACGCTATTGCCCAAGCCCATACGCCAACCTGGGACACGCTGTGGGCAACTCGCCCGCACACCTTGATTTCAGGTTCAGGGGAAGATGTGGGACTTCCAGCAGGCCAAATGGGCAACTCAGAAGTCGGCCATATGGTGCTCGGCGCAGGGCGGGTAATTCACCAAGACTTTAGCCGCATCAACAGTGCGATTGAACAAGGCGACTTTGGTCAAAATCCCGAGATAACCGAAACACTGAATGCGGTCAGCCGCACTGATGGCACACTGCATGTACTGGGCTTACTGTCGCCTGGGGGTGTACATAGCCACGAACGGCATATTTTTGCGCTCATTCGATGCGCCGCCGAGCACGGACTGAGAAAAGTCTGCTTGCACGCATTTTTAGACGGCCGCGACACACCCCCGCGCAGCGCGTTGGCCTCTTTGGAGCAAGCCCAAGCCTTATTTGAAGAACTGAATTGCGGCAGTATTGTGAGTGTCACTGGACGCTACTTCGCGATGGACCGCGACCGCCGGTGGGATCGACAAGAGCGCGCCTACAATGCGATTGCGCGCGGCGAGGCGCCATTCCATGCTGAGTCTGCCGTGGCAGCTCTGGATGCAGCCTATGCGCGGGGCGAAGACGACGAATTCGTTCAGCCCACGGCAATCCACCCGAGTTCCGAAAGACCCACTGTAATGACCGCAAATGATGCTGCTGTTTTCATGAACTTTCGTGCCGACCGCGCGCGTCAGCTAACACGCGCAATGACAGAGCCAACATTTGACGATTTTAAACGCCGTTCCTTCGTCTCATTACAGCGCTTTACCACTCTGACAAACTATGCTGACGATATTGATTTGCCATGCGCCTTTCCAGCAGAAACCCCAGAAAACACCTTGGGCGAATACTTAGCGAAACTCGAACGACCGCAATTGCGTATCGCCGAAACAGAAAAGTACGCCCACGTAACCTTCTTCTTCTCAGGCGGGAGAGAACAACCCTTTGCCGGGGAACACAGAATTCTGATTCCGTCGCCAGACGTTGCCACCTATGACTTACAACCCCAAATGAGCGCTGCTGCAGTGACCCAAGAGCTGGTCACAGCGATCCACAGCGGCAAATACGATACCATTATTTGCAATTACGCCAACGGCGATATGGTGGGCCACAGTGGGGATATGACTGCCGCCATCGCGGCAGTAGAGACCTTAGATACTTGCATAGCAAAGCTGGTTGACGCCATCTGCGCCGTGGACGGCCAAATGCTGATCACCGCAGACCACGGCAATGTCGAGAAGATGCACGACGCCGAGCACAATCAGGCACATACCGCACATACCGTAAATCCCGTACCGCTTGTATATGTCGGCAACCAAGCGTTTGAATTTGCGGAAAAGGGTACGCTGGCAGATGTTGCCCCAACATTACTGACTCTAAAAAAGCTCCCTGTGCCGGATGAGATGAGTGGCCGCTCGCTGATACTGAGCGAAATCCAACAAACCGCCTGAAGAGCTTGAAATCGATCTACCGTATTCTGTTTTGCCTGATCGGGACCGGTGTCGCAACAACAGCATCACTGAACCTAAACGCCGCCGGAATTGATGCCGAAACCGCAAAGACCGCCGCGGCGCTGCGCGACACCGTCGACGAACTTAATGCTTTAGATCAGTGGTTTTCCGCAACCGAAAAAATCCAAAGCGACCTGCAGACACAGTTGCGTGACTTGGATCGTGACATTGCACAGCTCAGCCTTGACCTCAGCGAAGGGGAAAGAGTCGCTCGCCAACAACAACAAAATATTGATGCCACCGGCAAGCAAATTGCCGCGTTGGAGCAACAGCTTGAGGCACAAACCACAAGCATTAAAGCGCACCTCCAAGCCGCCTATCGTTTGAGCGGCGACAGTTTGGCCAAGAGTTTGATGCAAACCCAAAGCCCAGCAGAAGTCGACCGGCTAATTCGCTACCACGGTTACTTCAGCGCGCATCGCATTGACCTGGTAGAAGCCTATAGCGGCACTCTGACCACCCTGAGTGATGCAGAGCAAATTCTGGCAGAGCAACTGACGCTCAGTCAGACCTACACCCAAACACTGCGCGAGCGTCAAACCAAACTCGACACCAGCCGGCAAGAGCGAGAACTCGCCATTGAAGATTTACAGCGGCAGAGTGCTGACAAAGAGCAAATCCGCAGCCAACTCGTTGCCGACAGCGAACGTTTGCAAGCATTATTACGGCAATTGCGCGCGCGCTTGGGAGAGCTCGACGGTACAGGCTTTGCGGCCGCAAAGGGGGCGCTGCCGCATCCAGTGCGCGGCAAACAGCGGAATCGGTTCGGAGCCACACGCGCTGCGGGACGAATGACCTGGCAAGGGATTAACTTCAGCGCCCGCGAAGGCACGTCAATTGCGGCTGTGTATCAGGGCCGCGTGGTTTTTGCAGAATGGCTCAGAGGGTTCGGCCTAATGACCATCGTCGACCATGGCAACGGCTATATGAGCCTGTACGGCAACGCCAACGTCTTGCTGAAACAACCCGGAGACTGGGTAGAAAGCGGCGAGGCCGTGGCCACAGCCGGCAACAGCGGAGGTCAAAGTCAAAGCGGGCTGTACTTCGAGATACGGCATAAAGGTCAGGCCCAAGACCCCGCCGCGTGGTTGCAACCTTAGCGCCATCACTACACCGTGCAACCCAAAGCGAAACTATCGTCAATAAGCCAGCTATGTTTATTGCTAAGCATACTTAGCGGCGTGCTCTTGGGTGTGGTTGCGTTTCGCTATGTTAATAAAACTGAGGTTAAAGCCGAGGCCTATGTTGCGCAGGCGCTTGACCAAATCCGCGACCATTACGTCGAAGAAATCGACGAACGCGCATTGGCTCATAGCGCCATCGACGGCATGCTGGCGCAACTCGACCACTACTCCATATTGTTAGACCCGACACAACTTGCACAACTGCAGGAGAATGCGGAAGGCGCGTTTAGCGGCGTTGGTATAGAGGTTGACCAGCGCAGCGGCAATTTCGTGGTCATAGCTCCAATAGATGACAGTCCCGCATATCATGCGGGTATTAAAGCTGGAGACCTCATAGACGCGGTGAACAATCAATCCACCGCTGATTTGGATATGAATCAGCTTGCCGAACTCATTAAAGGCCAACCCGGGACCGATGTTAAGTTAACGCTCATGCGCACGGGCGCGGCCGAACCGCTAACTGTTCGTATTACCCGGACGCAGTTGGCGATTGAAAGCGTTAAAGCGCGATTGCTCGACGATCATTTAGTGCATGCCCGAGTGACCAAATTCCAGCGCAGCACGGCTCAGGAACTGTCTGCCGCTGTTGCCCGCTTCGGTAAGGACAACTCGGTGCGTGGACTGATTTTAGATCTACGTAACAATCCCGGTGGCCTACTGAGCTCGGCTGTCGCGGTGGCGGATTTATTTTTGCAACGCGGCGTGATCGTGACCACACGCAAGCATCGAGGCGAACCGGCGCAGCAAACCTTCCGTGCAACCCTGAACAACATTTTGCCCAACCAATCTATCGCGGTCGTAATCAACGCGGGCTCGGCGTCTGCGGCCGAAGTCGTTGCGGCGGCCTTACAAGACCACCAACGGGCCATTTTGGTGGGCGCACGCAGTTTCGGCAAAGGTTCAGTACAAACGATCATGCCAACGCTGGGTCTACAACAGACGATTAAGCTCACCACTGCTGAATACTTCTCGCCTCAGGGACACCGCATAAATGAAGTCGGCGTGACGCCTGATGTATCGATCGAAGAATCCAGTGTCGCGGCTGATGACGACGCGGACCTCTGGTTAGAGGCCGCAATCGCAGAACTGCAGAAACTTAATCTAGGCGTCGAGTAACGACTGCCCGTCAGCGACTGACAAATCGCCCTCGTAGATTGCGCGGCCCGTGATTGCGCCTATGAATAACTCCGGACAGTCGGCAAACGCGTCTTTCAGACGCTGTAGATCTTGCATGGTCGCGATACCGCCAGAAGCCACAACACCCACACTTGCGCCCCGAGCCAACGCAACCGTGGCGTCTACGTTGACCCCAGACATCATGCCGTCGCGATCTATGTCGGTATAAACAATTCCGGCAATCGGCAGGGCCGCGGCCTTACGCGCGAACGCTAGCGCACTGATACCAGAATCTTCATCCCAGCCGTGTGTGGCTACAGTCCCATTGCGTGCATCTAAGCCCAGTAATACCTGTTGCGGAAACCGTTCTGCGGCATTGACCAAAAATTCAAAATCTTCGATCGCCTTGGTGCCAACAATCACCCGGCTGACTCCAACCTGCAAATACGCCTCAATGATCTCAAGAGAACGTATACCCCCACCAACCTGCACCGGCATATTACCTACTGCCGCCACCATGTCTTGGATCAGTTGGCGGTTCTTAGGCAATCCAGCGAACGCGCCATCTAAATCTACGATATGCAACATGCGGCCGCCTTGGCGCTGCCAATGTTCAGCCATCGCCACCGGGTCGCTGGAAAATACCGTTGCGTCGTCCATACGACCTTGACGCAGCCGCACACACTGCCCTTGCTTAAGATCAATCGCAGGAATCAGTTGCACTAAAGACTGCCCTTGGTCGACGGCACGGCACTGCCCATACGCACATCTATCGCAACCGCCATCCGCAACGCGCGCCCAAACGCCTTAAAGATGGTTTCAGCTTGATGGTGCGCGTTTTCGCCTTTGAGGTTATCCAAATGGAGCGTCAGCATACCGTGGTTGACGAACCCTTGAAAAAATTCCCGCAGCAGATCGACATCAAAATCACCGACGCGCCCACGCGTATAGTCGATGCCATAGAACAGCCCTGGGCGGCCAGATAAATCCACTACAACCCGGGACAACGCTTCGTCTAAGGGCACATAAGCATGTCCGTAGCGGGTAAGACCGCTCTTATCGCCAAGCGCTTCGTTGAGCGCCTGACCGAGCACGATGCCGACGTCCTCCACCATATGATGCGCGTCGACGTCTAAATCTCCTGTCGCCTTAATGTGCAGATCGATCAACCCATGACGGGCAATCTGGGTGAGCATATGCTCAAAAAACGCCAAGCCGGTGGAGAGATCGACCGCACCATTGCCATCTAAATTGATGGTCAGCTCAATCTGAGTTTCGCTGGTATTACGGACAATGCTGGCAATTCGATCCTGTGGCACTGAGATCACCTATTTAATTAACGTATTCGCGCGAGCGCAGTGTAGCCCACTCGCCAAAGAATTCACCCACCAACCCTATAACATAGCCGACAAATCACCGTGGGGCAGAAAACGATTTGTCGTATGGTCTTTGATCCAACGCGCAAGCGCGGGGTCAAATTTACCGCGCTGTTTCAGCACCTTCACCAACGGCACCACCGGCGATTTAGCACCGGCTTGCCAACTGCCATGCTGCATTTCGCCGAGAGTAAACAACCGCACAAGACTTTCTAGCTCGGCATCAGACAACTCCACACCAGCAAGATCCCAACCTGGCAATAAAATACTTGCCGTCAAGTCAGGCTCCACCGCCTCGATCGATGGCGAGTCACCATTCAGCCCGCACCTGTCAGCCAGCAGCAGCCATTGCGCGACCTGCGCCGCTGTCACGGCACTGTTCATTGCCCGAGGATCAAAGCTATCAACCGTCATAAATTTTCTTCATTAGTCTGCGATACGGGGCGCGAGCCCACCAAGCAGTTAAGTATACTCCTGCAGTAGACATCTGCAGCCCACGGCCCTCATACAATTCAATAACGGGGCCGAGTACAGTAGCCAGGTCGGAGAAACAGGGCAACGAAAAAACCAGCCGTCGCTGCCTACGGTTGACACCATCATGCCGGATGACGTACCTAGTACACCCAGTTCGACCGCAATTGTGCTGACGCGGCGGTTCAAGCAGAAAGACCACTATTCTTGAGACGAGTGCGCAAAAATTGGACTGGTTCGCTCAACAACTGATCACTTGGCAAAGGCAGCACGGCCGCCACGACCTGCCCTGGCAACAGCAGATCAATCCCTACCGCGTCTGGGTCAGTGAGATCATGCTGCAACAGACCCAAGTAGCGACTGTGGTCGATTACTATCTGCGTTTTATGCAGCGCTTCCCAACCCTAGAACAGCTGGCTGATGCCCCGATAGACGATGTCTTGCATCACTGGACGGGGCTAGGCTACTACGCCCGAGCGCGCAACCTGCATCGTGCCGCGAAAATAATTAAAGATGGTCACGCAGGTAAGATGCCGACTAGCCAAGAGCAACTAGAATCCTTGCCCGGGATCGGCCGTTCCACGGCAGGCGCAATTAGGGCTCTGTCGATGAACCAATACGCCAGCATTTTAGATGGCAACGTAAAAAGGGTACTCACCAGATTTCACGGCATTCACGGTTACCCTGGCGAAACGCAAATTACCAAGCAACTGTGGCGCTTCGCGGAAGAACACACACCGCAAGAGCAAACCGCCGTCTATACTCAGGGTATTATGGATTTGGGCGCGACCCTGTGTATTCGTCGTCAACCCAACTGTCCCACTTGCCCTATGCAGAGTCGATGTGAAGCCAAGCGCGCTGGCACAACCGCAGAGCTGCCCAGCCGAAAACCAAAGAAAACTAAACCCGTAAAAACATCTCGATTTTTTGTCGTAAGCCTAACCAATATGGCAACACTCTTAGAGCAAAGACCCATGAATGGTTTATGGGGTGGCCTTTGGACACCACCCGAACGCCCTGCGGACACCAGCATAAAAACCTTTTTAGCGGAGCTCTCGCTAACGCCTGCGGATCTAAGCGAACAAGTACACGAGCAAGTCTTCCGCCATACCTTTAGCCATTTCCATCTAGATATCGAACCCATTTACCTGCGCCTAAAAAATGCGCCCATGCAAATTGCAGACAATTCCGCACGCTGGGTGCTACCAGCGCAGATCGATGCAGAAAATGAACCTCTTGGGCTTTCTGCCGTTGCCGTTAAACTGCTTACCGCACAAACCAATCCACAAAAGGCACTCGACCTATGAGCCGAACCGTGATCTGCAGCAGGTACCAAAAAGAATTACCGGGGCTGGACAAGCCGCCCCTACCGGGGCCGGCTGGCGAAAAGATATTCAACGAGGTGTCAAAGCAAGCCTGGAACGAGTGGCAGACACTGCAGACCATGTTGATAAACGAAAAACATCTCAGTCTTATCGATCCTGAGGCCCGCCAATACTTAAGCGAACAACGCGAGCGGTTTTTCAATAATGAAGCTGTCGATCACGCCGAAGGCTACGTTCCCGGCGAAGGCGGTTGACTGCGCCCATTCACCCCGCTTTAATACGCCGCTCTGTGCCGCGACGCCGGCAACCTCAAATGGCCAGATAGCTCAGTTGGTAGAGCAGAGGACTGAAAATCCTCGTGTCGACAGTTCGATTCTGTCTCTGGCCACCATTTCCGTATTTTGCGTATCCCCCCTGCTCAAACTCACATAAACATTAGAGGTCGCCGCCTTTTGAAGACGGTCAAATCTATAATAAGGCTTATGGCAGGGCTTTAGAGACCGACTCAAGCGAGCAGAGGCTTATCTGGAGGTAATAGATAACTTAGTGGTTCGAGCTTCAGAACAGTAGGACAGTAACGGTAATAAGTTGGAAACTCTTACCAATATATGCTTGTTAGAATGTTATATCCTATAAATCCCAACCAAAAGATTGCAATAAGACCAAAAGTAATACTCCACACTGAAAACAGAACTACCATGAAGTATGTTTGTATACTAGGATCAGGCACGTGTCTTAAAGGATTATATTTAACATCCATAATAATTCTCCATTTGTCTACTATGAACATTATTGTTCTTCGAAATATATTTGGCTTTTTCATATACGTTATCCTATCAAAATTAAAAATTAAAAATCAATAAAATTTCTTCATAAAAAATAGATATAAAAATGTATACTTTAAGTACTTTTTTTTTTTTTTTTTGATAATATATAAATAGTTTAGACACTTAAACAGCACAAATTAAATTAGGAGAATCAGTAATTATGGCTGAGCAAACAGAAGGTAAATGTCCTGTAATGCATGGGGCGATGACAACAAATAGTTCAACTGGCACATCTACAAAAGATTGGTGGCCAAATCAATTAAATCTCAATATTTTGCATCAACATGATAAAAAATCTAATCCTATGGATGAAGGGTTTGATTACAGAGAAGAATTCGAAAAAATTGATTACAAAGCATTAAAAAATGATTTGTATGAACTTATGACAGATTCACAAGAATGGTGGCCCGCAGACTACGGACATTATGGACCATTTTTTATAAGAATGACTTGGCATGCTGCTGGGACTTATAGAAATACAGATGGAAGAGGGGGCGGAGGTACAGGTGCACAACGTTTTGCCCCACTTAATAGTTGGCCTGATAATGGAAACCTAGATAAAGCAAGAAGACTTCTTTGGCCCATTAAACAAAAATATGGAAAGAAGATAAGCTGGGCTGATCTATTAATCTTAGCAGGAAATGCTGACATAGAATCTATGGGCGGAAAAACATTTGGATATAGCGGTGGAAGACCTGACATATGGGGGCCTGAAGAAGATATACATTGGGGTGTTGAATCAGAATGGCTTGATAATAAAAGATATAAAGGTGAAAGAGAACTAGACAATCCTCTAGCCGCAGTTCAAATGGGTTTAATATATGTGAATCCTCAAGGTCCGGATGGTAACCCAGATCCTTTGGCTAGTGCTCATGACATAAGAGAAACATTTGGCAGAATGGCAATGAACGATGAGGAAACTGTTGCTCTGGTTGCAGGTGGACATACATTTGGCAAGTCACACGGAGCTGGAACAGAAGATAATGTTCAATCAGAACCAGAAGGAGCTCCACTTGAAGAAATGGGTTTTGGATGGACAAGCACATACGGATCTGGAGTTGGAAGTGACACCATAACAAGTGGTATTGAAGGAGCTTGGACTGCAAATCCAACTAAATGGGATAATGGTTATTTCGATTTACTATTTGGATATGAGTGGGAGTTAACAAAAAGTCCTGCCGGTGCTCACATATGGCATGCCGTTGGTCAGACTGAAGAAGATATGGCACCAGATGCAGAAGATGCTTCAAAGAAAGTCCCAACAATGATGACAACAGCAGATATGGCATTAAGAATGGATCCGGAATACAACAAGATATCAAAAAGATTTCATGAAAATCCTGATGAATTTGCAGATGCTTTTGCAAGAGCATGGTTCAAGCTTCTTCACAGAGACATGGGACCAAAAACTAGATATATGGGTCCTGAAGTTCCTGAAGAAGAATTGATATGGCAAGATCCAGTACCTGCTGGAACAAATGATTATGATATTGAAAAGGCAAAGAGAATGATTGCTGATTCAGGATTATCAATTCAAGAAATGGTTGAAACTGCATGGGCAAGTGCATCAACATACAGAGGTTCTGATATGCGAGGAGGTGCAAATGGCTCAAGAATTAGGTTAGCACCGCAAAAAGATTGGGAAGCTAATAATCCAAATCAATTAAGTAAAATAATAAATATCTATGAGTCCATTTCTAGTGAAACGGGCGCATCGGTTGCTGATGTTATTGTCTTAGCTGGAAATGTTGCTATTGAAATGGCTTCAGGTGTTGAAGTTCCTTTTACTTCTGGTAGAGGAGATGCAACTCAAGATCAAACTGATATAGAATCCTTTGAAGTTTTAGAGCCAAAATCTGATGCATTTAGAAATTTTCATGCGCAAGGAGTAAACACACCTCCAGAAGAAATAATGTTAGATAAAGCTCAACTTTTAGGTCTTACTGCTCCAGAAATGACAGTACTTGTCGGAGGAATGAGATCTCTTGGTATAAGTATGAATGGATATGGTCTTTTCACTGACGATTCAAATAAACTAAGTAACGATTACTTTAAAACATTATTAGATATGTCTGTTCAATGGAAGCCTAATGGAACAGGTAACTCCTATGAGGCTTTTGATAGAACAAGTGGTGAAAAAGTAAGAACAGCTTCAAGGTCCGATTTAGTATTTGGATCTAATTCACAACTAAGAGCAATTGTTGAAGTTTATGCTGAAGATGATTCTACTGATAAATTTGTGAAAGACTTTATATCGGCTTGGAATAAAGTTATGAATGCAGATAGATTCGACGTTCAGTAAACTATTTAGCTTCTATAGTTTTTCTATTAGATAGTGATTGGAAGAAATATATTCCGATCACTATCAGCATATTAGTTGATAGCTGAGCAATTAGAAGCTTCGTTGACAAAAGCTCCATACTTAGCAAATTAGTTGAGTAAATACCTAAAATACCAATAACTGAAGAAATTAGAATTAATTGATATCCTGATCTATTACCTTGTAATAGGTATCCTGTTAATGAGGCTAAAGTAATCAAAGATATTCCAAAAATTATGTCATTTGCGTAGTTTCGACAGATTACAAATTCCAAGGAGTCGAATTTGAAGCATCTGGACAGTTTGCGAATCCGCCGACCCCAAAGGGGTCACCAGGCGTGTGCTCAACCAAACTTATTTCCAACTTGCCTGTAGTTTGTTGGATCTAAATGACTGTATGGAAACTATAAGGGGTTTGGAGGTCGCTTCAGGTGGGGTCAGATGGGGTGGATGGGGGTGCCCAAACCAATGTTTTGGGATGATGAATCAACATGGGCTCGGGATGATGCCATGGCCTGAAAATGATCCATCATGAGCTCAACATGGAAGCCCACTACATCAATGGTATGT
>ERZ802822.150-NODE-150-length-52465-cov-9.034035_pt1 | contig 52465 bp, 42 predicted proteins | sample MGYA00345649_ERZ802822 | MGnify/ENA primary metagenome ERZ802822 (study PRJEB30503, sample SAMEA104212359) | marine metagenome | biome: Westerlies Biome; feature: [SRF] surface water layer (ENVO:00010504) within the epipelagic zone...; material: water... | reverse complement strand
TACCGACACTCTTAAATTAGAAAAATTACATCCGGTTGATTTATTAATAGGATCCAATGAGCACGAATCACTTATGTACCTTGATAAAACAGAAAGTGTTGATAACTGGTTGAAAAATCAACTTGGGATAGATAACTCAGATAATTTAAGGAAACTCTTAAATGTTTCATCGAATAAGAGAGATCAGCTAAATGTTCTAGCTACCGCATCAGGATTTACATGTCCCGCCATAAACCTTGCAAAGGGTGTTGCTGCAACTAGGGAGCAGTCTTGGGTATATTATTTTACTCGTCAGAGAGATGGCGAAATGGCTGAATCTATGGGAGCTTACCATGGAGCGGAACTGCCTTATGTGTTTGACACACATGATGATTGGCTTCCAACCTCACAGATTGACAGAAGACTTACCAAAACAATGAAAAATTACTGGACTAATTTTGCCAAGACAGCGAATCCCAATGGCTTATACCTGCCCAATTGGCCGCGCTTTACTGTAAATTCCTCTAAAATTCTAGTTATGGGAAATGACATTTCCAATGCTCTCCACCCGAGTTTAGAACTTTGTGAGTACCTAGAATCTAGGTTTGCAACTCGCTGATGTTTTTAAAATTAGCTAAAGCTTCTGGATTAATAAGTGCGTCTGTATTTTTAACAGATTCATTGTGCACAATTTTTCGAACCGCTAATTCTGCGATTTTTCCACTTATTGTCCGAGGTATGTCAGTTACCGCAATAATCTTAGTTGGCACGTGCCGAGGTGTTGCTTCTTGGCGAATAGTTTGCCGGATAATATTCTCAAGTTCAGTGTCTAGTAAACAGCCTTTTCTTAATACAATGAAAAGGATTACTCGAACGTCATTCTGCCACGTCTGACCAACACATACACAATCGATAATGCTACTTATTTTTTCTATTTGACGGTAGATTTCGGCGGTACCGATCCTCACACCACCTGGATTTAATACGGTATCTGAGCGGCCGTGAATAATTATGCCGTTATTTTCAGTTATTTCTCCGTAGTCACCCTGAGCCCATATCCCTGGAAAGGCTTTGAAATAAGAACTGAGATATTTTTCATTGTCTAGATCGTCCCAAAAATAGAGAGGCGCACTTGGAAAAGGCTTTATGCAAACTAATTCACCCTTATTTGCAATTATTGAGTCACCCTTGTCATCCCAAATCTCTACAGCCATTCCAAGTCCTCGGCACTGTATTTCTCCCTCCCATACAGGCAAACATGGATTACCTAAAACAAAGCATGAAAGAATATCTGTGCCTCCAGATATGGAAGAAAGACATAGATCTGTCTTGATTTCACGATAAGTGAATTTAAAACTTTCATGAGATAAAGGAGAGCCGGTGGATAAAATAGTGTTTAAGTGTTCCAAATTATGAGTTTTTATAGGTCTGACATTAGCTTTCTCTATAGCCGAGATGTATTTTGCACTTACTCCAAGTACATTGATTTTCTCTTCCTCAGCTATATCAAATAACGACTCTGGCTTTGGATAAAAGGGCGAGCCATCAAATAAGATCAGGGACACTTCGGAGGCCAGTGCCGTTACCAACCAATTCCACATCATCCATCCACAGGTGGTATAGAACAACATCCTATCACCTGGCTTTAAGTTCACATGGAGTTGATGCTCTTTTAGATGTTGGATAAGAGTGCCCCCAGCACCGTGCACAATACATTTGGGGACTCCAGTTGTTCCAGAGGAGTACATAATAAAGAGAGGATAGTCGAAGGGTAGTTGCTCGAAAGTCAATTTTGGAGTGTTATGAGAAACTAAAAAATCATCGAATGTTTCTGTTAGTTTTTGATTTGGACTACTTTTATGTTTATTTATAACAGGTACAACAACAAGTTTTTCAATACTTGTAATTTTTTCACATATTTTTTGAAGGATAGGAACTGAATCAACAGTTTTGCCATTGTAATAATAGCCGTCGCACCCAAACAATAATTTAGGAGTTATTTGCCCAAAACGATCTAAAACACCGTTGATACCAAAGTCAGGCGAGCACGACGACCAGATGGCACCGATGCTTGATGTGGCGAGCATTGCTATCACAGCTTGGCTAATATTTGGCATGAACCCAGCAATGCGGTCACCCGGCTCTATACCCAGTCCTCGCATAGCTGCTGCACATTGCTCGACCTTATCAAAAAGTTGATTGAAACTTAGTGTGGACCGCTCTCCATTCTCCAGCCGCTCTATAATCGCAATTGTGTCACTACGATTACGTAATAAGTTTTCAGCAAAATTTAATCTTGCACCTTTAAACCAAGTTGAACCTGGGAATTGTTGTGCGCTACTTAAAACTTCATGCCAAGGAATTGATGCTTTGATACTGGTATAAGACCAAACGGCTGACCAAAAATCTTCAGGGTGATCAATCGACCATTGATGAAATTCTTCATAGTTTGAGATGGCTAAAGAGAACTTTTCTTCAATAGCTTCATAAAACCGATACATATTGGTATTCTCAATATGTTCAGGCGTAGGTTTCCAAAGCGGTTGAGACGGATGCCCTGAGGACATGTTAACCATAGATTTAATTCTCGACTTGCAGAATATAATTTGCCACAGCTAACTGGGTCTCTGAGTCTAAATAGTTTTGTGCAGGCATCGGTGGGTAGTCACTTCTCATTGGCGTGGGGGCATCGATATAGTTAACCAATGCCTCAGGTCGGTTTGCATATAGCGCCTGAATTTCTTGAACAGATGGACCAATTAAGCGTCCCGCATAGGCATGACATCCAGTACATACACCCAAGTACGCGATTTCTCCGCGTTCAGACGGAGCTATAACACGTCGCTCGGCACCTCCAGCAATCAGGTAGTTATCGATACTATCGGTATTTGTGAAGTCGCAGGTCGCAAAGTCATCAATACCAACTGTCTTGTAACGATGACGATTTATAATACAACTTCCCTCTGTCGGTCCTATTTGGAAGATGTCGATATTACCAGTATGTAGCTCAGTCAATGCGAATGCCTTCACCTCATCAATAGTGTCATATCCATTATTAATCATAACGTTATCCAAAATCATAGCTCTGTCGGCATTTGGATCTGACTCCGGATCTAGTGTCAGATTGGAGGCATTTCCATGGTCAGTAATTAAAATTCCTGCAGTTTTGTGGTTACTGATAATATTGCCCTCTACCACCACCTCATCAGCAGCCATGATTAAAATACCGGTACCAGCTGGGATACCTGCGACAGTAGATCCAGGTGCTCCAAAATTAGGAGTATTGTTATCTAGGATAAAATTATTTCGAATAATGACGTCATAAGTGTCTTTTACAGGCAGTCCAGGAGTGATAAAGGCCAGAATCCCCCCGGTATTATGATGAGTATGATTATGCTCAACAATGGCATGACGGCTATTTTCAATTTCTATTCCGGCAACGCTATCGAAGACTTCATTGTATGCAACATGAATATTATCACTCATGCCTACGTATATTGCAGCGTCAGCAATTCCTGACACTACATTATGTTCTATCAAACCATTCTTTCCCAGCTGAGGGAAAATGCCGTATATTCCAGTATCAACAATTATATTATTTCGTATTTCAAAATTATTACCGGCTTGGCTCATGATGCCATTTCCCTTGTAGTCAATAATTTTAAAATTCTCCACAATGATATCGTTTCCCGAATATAGGATCGCATCATTGAGAGTTTCTAATCCATCTAAAGTTGCTCTATTTCCATCAATAATTATGCCCATTAAATGGATATCATCTTTATCAATGTAGACTGTTTCGGAATACCTGCCGGGCATGACTTGAATTGTATCGCCAGGTTTTGCTAACTCAACGGCAGCCTGAATTGAATCCCCTGGATTAATAATATGCGTTTGACCTTCGGTGCTCCGAATTTTGACTGCGCCACTGGATCTATCCTCTGTGTCATATCCCCCACCGTAGCTTTTGCCTCCAACGCTACTTGCGATGACAACATTTTCATCACTACTTCCCAGATACCAACCTGAAGCGAATACAGCTAATGTAAAGACCAGTGTAATGAAATTAACTTTGTTCATGAAAACTCTCCATATGCTTAAAGGGCAGCCCAGAGGGCAGCATCTTTGGTGTAACTGGTAACAAACTTTCATCGCTCAAGGTTTTCATGAAATCTACTAAGCGATCAATCTCCTCGCTGGTCAAATTAGGTTCGGAAATATGCCAGTGTAACAATAATTCTTCATTCTCTGGAACTGCGTGACCACGGCCACCAGTATAAAATTCGGCAGCCTCGCGCAAAGTCTTAAATCTTCCAGAATGCATATAAGGCGCAGTCAAGGCAATATTTCTTAGTGTAGGCACTTTAAAGCCCCCCCGCAAAACCGGGGAGTTATATGTTCTTTCTGCACCAATATCTCGCGGCAAACCAGCTGGTTCAGGAGTGCCGATAACAGCTATTTGTTGATTAGTGAATAGCGGAGGTGTGTGGCATTGAGAGCATCTTGCAACGAATGATCTAAACACATTTAGTCCAGCAATTTCGTCTTTATTTAGAGCTTTATGATATCCATGTGCATATTGATCATAACGACTATTGAGGGATACCAGCGAGCTTTGAAAAGCGGCGAGAGACGTAATTATGTTCTGTACTGAGATAGCTTCTTTTTGCTTGGGATAGGCCTGTTTAAAAAGTGATTGATAAGATTCAACGTCATAAAGACTTTGAACAATATTAGTAGGCGTATTACCCATTTCTTGAGCACTAAAGAGGGGGCTTTGAGCCTGTTCCTCGAGAGTCGTTGCTCTTGCATCCCAAAAAAAGTTTGACAAGAAAGCGCTATTCCACAAGCTAGGCGCTGAGCGTTGTTGAATGTTTCCCTTGATACCTATACTTCTTCCCATCCCATCACCGAAACCCTGTTGAGGATTATGGCATGTTGCGCAGGAGACGCTATGGTCAGATGAGAGTATAGGATCGAAAAATAGTAACCTTCCTAGATCAATTTGTTGGGGACTAAATCCGTCACGCGGCTCGGGTAGTCCAGTCTTTAACCCACCAATACCGCTGTCTTGCAATGAGTCATATAGCTGGTACATGTGGCGAAGGTAACATCGGTTATCGTTGTTTAATGTGAAACTTGGAGGACAGACTTCACTTAATTTAATGGTGTCGGCGCTGACGTTTATAGAAGAAAACAAGAGTAAAATAACAGCACAGAAGAGGGCATTAAGGTTATTACTGCTTAGATATTGATTGAGGATTACCAAACGCATCGCTGGTCCTACATTATTATATTATTATGGATTTAACTGGCCAATTAGATCATTTCCACTGGATTATAGTGCCACAAGATAAACTACAAATGGAAGGTAAGGGCGCAATAGTTGCGCCCTTTGGAGAAGTTTAATCTCATAAATTATTTAGGTAATTAATGTATGCATCAGTAGAGAATGGTCTACCCAGAAATTGTCCAACAAATTCTTCTGCTGGCTTACTCCCGGCAGAACCGAAAATCAGCTGACGATATTGGTTTGCGACATCCTGATTACGGATGCCCTCTTTCTCAAAGCGCGTAAACATGTCTGTTGCTATGGCAAGGGACCATTGATAAATATAGTAGTTAGATGAGTAGCCATTCAAATGACCAAAATTGTTATAAAAGTATGTTCCCTCTACATAGGGATATGGAGAGTACTTAGTTTGTAAGATTTTCAATGACGATAAAAGATTGAGCTCTTCCGGAGGAGTAGAATAAAACGCCAACGAAATATTGCCATAAAATAGTTGTTGGGCAGTCCCCATTGCTTTTGTAAAGTTTCGTGCTCGATTCATCTTCTGGACTAAGGCCGCTGGAATGGCTTCACCCTGATCATTTGTGGCAAAACTTTGAAGAGTTTCAAGATCCCAAATCCATTCCTCAAGCATTTGAGAGGGCGCCTCTACGAAATCCCTCTCCATAGACATGCCTGTTATATCCAACCAATCTTGCGTTCCAGAAAACATATTATGTAAGAGATGACCAAATTCGTGTAAATAGGTCTCTACTTGATTGTGTTCCATAAGACCTTTTGGAAAGTTTGTTGCCAAGCCAGACATGGGTACTTGACCTCCTGCTAATCCTGAGCGGAGCCCCCAAGCAGCAGCATGCTTGTATTTGTTCTCTCTTGGATGCATATCCAAGTAGAATCGGCCAATGACTTTATTTTTCTCTCGTAACTCCCAAGCGGTAACATCCTCATGCCAAGTGTTGGTCTTCCAGGGAATTATTTCCACACCAAATAAACTCTCCGTAAGATCAAATATGCCCTCCTGCACTTTATCAAAATGGAAGTATTGACGAACCAATTTTGCATCTAATGCATACTGCTCCTGTCTAACTAAATTAGATAGATAACTGCTTTGCCATGCCTGTATAACCCCAGCATCAGGATTTATTTTCTCTAACCTATCTCGGAGGATAGACAGATCTTTTTGTGCGGCCTTATTTACCGCTAGTCCTAGTTCATCTAGGAAACTTTTCGCATTTTCAGGTGAGCCCATCATCAAACCGTCCATTGCCATGGACGCATAGTTTTTATATCCCAATAAGACTGCTAGTTCATGCCGTTTTTCGATTAAGCTCTTTAGAGTCAATGAATTAGATGGAGACCCAATACTGCGTGCAGCTATATGTAGAGCTTTTCTTAAATCATCGTCATGACCATATTGCATAACTGGAAAGTAGTCGGGATAGTCGGTACTAATTCTTATAATGCCATTTTCGTCTGAGGGATGAGCATCTATATAATCTTGTGGTAGTCCAGCGAGAGACTCAATAGTTGTTTCTACGTATCGAGTATCTTCTCGAATAGTCTGATCAAAATTATTGCCAATCTCTGTAATTTCTTGGCTTAAAGAACGAACTGAATCTCTGGTGGATTGATCTTTATCCACTCCCGATTGACGAAAATCTCGCAGCTTACGCGTGACCATAAGACGCTCAGTATTACTTAAATCTGAGATATCTATTGCAGCTACACGGTCATAGAATTTTCGAGACAATCCGATGATAGTTCCAAAGTCAGAGTAATCTTGTGCGCACTTAGTTGCTACCTCTCTTATACTTTCGTCTGGATGAACAGATTTCATGTACCAAACATGTTGTATGGTTTGTAGTTGAAGCCCCATCGAATCATAAGCACCAAAAACTGATTGCAAAGTTGGCTTTGACTTATCATTTTCGATATTGGTTAATGATATTTTTGCATCTGAAATTACACTCGCACATAAATTTTTTAAGTCTTCCGCAGCCATCGAGTAATCCCAACCATCTACCGCATTAGATATTCTTGTTGATTCTGCATTATTATTTATGGGCAATGAATTTTCCGATTTAGGGTCACACGCAACCAAAATTACACTGCAAAACGTGATTACACTGAGTCCAGAGAAAATAGATTTATCCATGAGTACTTTCCGATTAAATTTTTGTCAGCGGCAAAATGCCTTTTGTGGCATATTAGTCAAAGTAGCCAAGTGCTACAAGGTATTACAGCCTCAATAATCGTTTTAATTAATTCACCAATACTACTTATTAAGAGACGTCGAAATTAGGACGGTAGGTTACACATTTATGACAACAATATTCAATAAGACAATATCCTTACCTTGTGGCGCAGTTTTATCTAACAGATTTGCTAAAGCCGCAATGACAGAGGGGCTAGCGGGTCGACTTGGGGTTCCTGGTGAGGAATTATGTAGGCTTTATGAAATTTGGAGTGATGGCGGAGCTGGTATGCTACTTTCAGGAAATATAATGGTAGATCGACATCATTTAGAACGTCCTGGAAATGTAGTGATCGATCGTCTTCCAGATCTTGAAATGCGCCAAGCACTGAAGCGTTGGGCGAGTTCGGCGACACGAAAAGGGAATCATTTTTGGGCTCAAATAAGTCACGCGGGCAGGCAAACTCAAAAAATGGTTAATGCTAAACCTAAGGCGCCATCTGCAGTTAAGTTAGCTTTGCCTGGTGGACAGTTTGGGGAGCCTGTCGAACTTAATTGTGGAGAAATTGAAGACATTATCTCGCGCTTTGGTATATGCGCAGCAGCAGTAAAAGAGGCGGGTTTTACAGGTGTTCAAGTGCATGCAGCGCACGGGTATTTGCTGTCTCAATTTTTAAGTCCTAGAAGTAATAGGCGTACTGATGAATTTGGAGGAGCTTTGGCTAATCGTGCTCGTCCTCTTCTAGCTATAATCGAGGAAATTAGATCGACGGTTGGTCCTGACTACCCAATATCGGTAAAACTCAATAGTGCAGATTTTCAAAAGGGCGGATTTGCTTTTGAGGATAGCCTCCAAGTCGCTAAATGGTTGGAGGCAGCAAGCGTAGATCTAATTGAGATTTCTGGTGGAACTTATGAGCAGCCCAAGTTACTTGGTATTGATGGTATGGAGGAGGAAGAAAATCAAAATATCCCAGCTTCTACATTAATGAGGGAAGCCTATTTTGTAGATTTCGCAATGGCTATGAGAAAGGAGCTTAAAATTCCCTTAATGGTAACAGGTGGATTCAGACAAAGTATTGCAATGAAGCAAGCGATAGAGAGTGGAGGTGCTGATGTCATTGGATTGGGCAGGCCAATGTGCGTAATGACTGATGCTCCAAATCAATTGCTAAATGGAATAGATGAGTTGCCAAGATATGAGAGCCAGCTGGCCCTTTTTCCCAAGTGGCTCTCATGGCTTACAAAGCTCAAGATCCTGAGGACTGTATCAAGCTTTGCAGTTCAATATTGGTACTACGGACAAATTGATTCGTTGGGAAGAACAGGCAAGGCTGATCCAGATTTATCTGTATGGGCGGCTACCAAGCAAACCATGGTGATGCAGAAAAAACTTACTCGTTAATATTCTTCTTTTGTCTGATATATGAGCTGCCAGGTTTTAATGTTGTTCATTGCCATTTTTTTCTCATTGATCAGAAAACGGACCAGAATAAAATAGATATCTAAATCAAAGTTCACATCCGGAAATGACTCTGATTTTTTCTCAGTGGAATTAAGTACCCCATTCACCACCCTAAAGCCCAATTCAGAGAGATCAGCAGAACAATGTACCTTTGTAATATATCTCCATTGATCGATAACGTGCAGACCTGTGAGATCTAGACCATTAGGATTTTTTTCTTCAATCAGAATAGGTCCTGGATAAGGCCAAATCTGTAGCTCATATCCCTCAAGAGCATTTTTTATCCGTTGATTATAAAGTTCTGTACTTTCTGTGCCATTGCATGCACCGAAACATTTACCTAATTGAGTTCTAAAACAAGCTCTGCATTGACTGCTCTTTGATTGTGATTCCAGACCTAATAGTCTGTGACATAAAGAAAATGCATCAGCGATAGATTCGAGTTTTTTATTGGCCTGTCGTAGGGACCTAAATAATCCTATGCTACTGTCTTGTCCACCTGAAGTGACATCAATAGCTTCGACTGATAAGCAATTATATCCCTCACTATTTTGATGACTGACAAACTGGTACATTTTTTTTATTTTTCGAAGCCTACGATTGTAAAGTGGATTTAGAGCCTTTATTTCATGACTTTCGAGAATTTGAGCACCAAAATCAGAGGGAGTAGTTTTGAAATCCACATGAGCAATTTTGCTACTCAATTTTAAGTCTTTAGGATTCTTGTAATCTTGAGTGAAGTGACTCATTACCCGATTACGGATATTTACGCTCTTTCCCACATAAAGCAATGTCCCAATGCTGTCATAAAAATAATAAACACCGGCCGATGAAGGAAGTTTATCAACCTCATCGCTGGCTAAATTCATTGGTAAAGAGGGCCTCTTTAGTTGCTGTTTGCAGTTGGAAGCTATCTCTTCATCTGAAAATAACGTCGAGGACTTTAGAAAGAAATGATAAATCATCTCGGCATCATCCATCGCTCTATGGCGATTCTCAATAATTAAATCGAAACGTTTTATTATGTGAGATAACCCATGACGATTAAATTGTGGATATAGAGATCGACTAAATTTCACTGAGCATAGAGGTTTAGTTGAATATTTTATACCTGCTCGGGCAAACTCATTTTTTAAAAATCCATAGTCAAATCGTGCGTTATGAGCGACTAGGACTCGATCTTTTAATAACTCAAGAAGCTCCTCTGCAATATCTTTAAATAAAGGCGCCCCGATTAGCATACCGGGTTCGATACCTGTGATTTTTTGGATAAATGGAGGTAGTGATGTCTGCGGATCAATAAAGCTTTGCCAACGCTTGATTAAATTTCCATCATCTATTATCAGCAGACCAATTTCTATGACACGGTTATAAGTGGCGTTACCACCTGTAGTCTCGCAGTCCAACAAAACCATTCGGTCTGGAAAACCATCGGATAGTTTCGAAGTTTCTTTGTCTAACCAGTTTAGTTGCATGAAAAAAAGTCACTGCAGATCAGGAGATTTAGGAGAGTATACGGCGGTCAATCGACAAACGATTGAGTTATTAACAGTCCAAACATGAGTGATAAAAACCGGATACAGCCAAAATATCAATTTTAAGTAGATTTTTCGCTTGAGGATCATTATCTTTGATTTGGTTCCTGCACTTGATAACAATTAATAGACAGAGGTTTTTTTGTGAGGCACTTAATTCTAGTTTTGATGGCTTTGTTGTCTTCGCCATATATCAGTGCAGACTTCTCAAATGAGTATATCAAGCAACATCCGTTAGAAACTGTGTTAGCTAATAATATTGAAATTGCGTATCGAGAGATTGGGAAAAAAGGAAATCCCAAGGTGCTATTAATTATGGGACTTGGCGCTTCCAATCTTGTGCATGGAGATAACATGGTAAGGGGGCTTGAAGATTTAGGTTATCAAATATTAATCTTCGATAACCGAGATACGGGAGGGTCAACTCGATTCGATGATTGGGGTCAGCCAACTATCTGGTGGCAACTGCTTAAGAACAGTCTTAGGTTGTCGGTAAATGCTCCATACAACTTGGATGACATGGCAAAAGACACGGCGGCTTTGATGGAGGCACTCGACTATGAGGACGCCCATGTAGTTGGATTTTCAATGGGCGGAATGATCGCTCAAAAATTAGCCGCTAATTATCCTCAAAAAGTAAGAAGTTTGACCTCTGTTATGTCGACCACTTTTGCCCGACACTTGCCACCACCAACAAAAGAGGCTAGAAAAGCACTCACTAATTTTTCATCAGGTAAGTCTGCTTCTGATACGACGAAACTGATGCTCGAAAGGGGTTTTTTCCCCAACTCAATGCCTCGTCAAATGATGGCCATTTTTAGATCGGGAGATCGTTCAAATGAGGTGAAAAAAATTACTGCAGACACACTGGTTATTCATGGGCAAGATGATGGTTTAGTCCCACCATCTCATGGTGAGCATACAGCGAGTCTGATAAAAAATTCCAAAATAGTAATTTTTAAAGATATGGCTCATAACATCCCACCTCTTATACTTCCGAAAATGTTGATTGCCATGACAGAGCACATGCAGTCTGCTGATCTATCGAGAATTAGGCAAAACGCTGAGAGCTCATAGTAAACCAAAGCCCTTATTGATCAGCTGCGCCGTGACTAGTATTCATCTTCGCTATGCAAGATAGTTCCTACGGGAGCAGGTGCGGCCTGCAAAGTGCTCTGTACTTTATACTCCACCGGTAATCTTGGGATAGTCAAGGCACGCCAAATACTAATCAATCCCATGATTAAAAGGCTGGCAGCAATGAGAATAAAAAAGCTTTTGAGGCCAAATAATTGTAGCCAAAAGACTGCTGTAATTGGACCAGTGATAGATGTTAATCCGCTTATCAGAATAATAGTTCCACTTGCGGGGACAATTTCTGAAGGTCTTAAATGATCATTGGTAAATGCAACTACGATTGAATACAGAGATAGAGAACAACCGCCAAACAAGAATACCAAACCATAAAGCCATCCTGAGGCCTGATTTATGAAGCTCATTACAATAGCTAATAAAACGGCAATTAAACTTGCAAAACCAATAACCCAGCGTCGATCGATAAGATCTGACAGTTTTCCTAAGGGCCATTGAAGAATCATGCCTCCTGCCATCATAGCCCCCATGAAATTAGCTACTTGAGCTATATCAAATCCTAATTTTGTTACGTAAACAGCTCCCATACTGAATAAAATACTGGAGACCCACTGAGACATTACAATCGCTATCACTCCGATCTTAGTCCTATACCAAAGGTGTCTAATAGTCACTCGTTCTGTTTCTTCGATAGGAGGCGTTTGAACTACCGATAAAAGAATGGGAACAGCTGCGATGCTCACCATTACTGAGATTAAAATAAATAGAGTAAATCCTGCAGGATCTGCGACATTCAACATAAATTGACCTGCACAGATTCCAGCCAAAAGTATGGCGGTATAAATAGAGAGTATTTGACCACGGCTAGTATTATCTGAGGACTGATTTAACCAGCTTTCAGAAACTACATATATTGTCGAGAATGCAAACCCAGTCAGTAGTCTCATTAATGCCCAGGCCCAAGGATTAATATACAAAGCATGTACTAAGATTGATACAGACGCGACAGCTGATAGAGCAGCAAATATACGGATATGACCCACTCGTTGAATCATCTTTGGCGTAAGAAGAGAGCCTGCCAAAAAGCCTGCGAAGTAGCATGACATTAATAGTCCAATTAGCAGATCATCGAAGCCTTCTATGGCTGCCCGAACACCAAGCAAACTGCCTTGAACTCCAACTGCAAGACCAATCAAAGAAAGTCCGGCAAATAAAGGCCAGAGAGATATGATTGCGCGAATAGGCATGAGGGGGATGGCTCCAAAAAATCGCCGCCAATGTACGCCTAAAATGGATAATTTAAAAGAAGTATTTTTAAGTTTTATGAAATAGTAAAGATCATCGCTTGTTAGCAAATTCTGTAATCGTTATCCTGCAGTTTTCACTGGTAGTTAGGGTTGCTTGTGCTCTGTAAAAAAAGCCTTGAAGTCGAAAAGCAAATTAGAGACTGGCTATATAATTTTGTAATCGATCTAAACCTTTGTCCGTTTGTCCGATCCGTTATTTCGGATAAAAGCATGAGGATAGCTGTGTACGAATCCTCAGATCTAAAAAAAATTATTGATTCTTTTTTATTTGAATTAAATCTTATTCAGAGTGTTGACCAAGTCGAGGTGTCAACTACCTTAATGGTGCTGCCAAATTCTTTGAGTGACTTTGATGAGTATTTGAGTTTCATTGATCTTGCAGAGGAACTTATGGCTGAAGTAGGGCTTGAGGGGATCATTCAGTTAGCAAGTTTTCATCCTAAATATCAGTTTGAAGGAGAATCAGCTGACTCTGTAAGTCATTTCACTAATCGATCACCTTATCCGATAGTTCATTTCCTTAGAGAAGACATGGTTACTCAGGCAATTAATAATTTTGACAAGCCTGAGAGCATCTCGGCCAAGAATATTCGCACTTTAGAGGTTATGGGACTGGATGAAATTCGTCGGCGAATGAGTTTTAAAACGCAGGATGTTTTTAATTGAAAGGCTTCGATGTTGTTGTGATTGGTGGCGGAGCTGCTGGCTTATTCTGTGCCCTAACCGCGGGACAGCGAGGCCGTTCGGTATTAGTACTAGATAGCAGTAATAAAGTGGGTAAGAAAATTCTTATGTCAGGTGGGGGTGGCTGCAATTTCACTAATTTGGACATAAGGCCTGAAAATTATCTCTCCAATAATCCACATTTCTGTATTTCCGCTCTAAATCGCTATAACCAATGGCAGTTTATTGATCTGGTTGAGAGGCATAACATTTCCTACCATGAGAAAAGCCATGGCGAACTATTTTGTGACAACTCCTCTAAAGACATTCTTAAAATGTTGTTAGATGAGTGTGCGGTGGCGAACGTAAATATTCGAACTAAGTCAATTATCAGTCAAATTAAACCTGCTGAAGAGGGGGGCTTTCATCTATCTTTTGCGGACCAGAAAATTCATTGTCAATCATTGGTTGTTGCCTCAGGTGGACTGTCAATTCCAACCCTTGGGGCTTCGGGTTTTGGCTATGACATTGCAGAACAGTTTGGCCTTGGATTATTGCCGCGAAGTGCAGGTCTGGTACCTTTTACATTCAGTGATTGGGTCAAAGATATTAGCGAGACCAATTCGGGCTTATCCATTGATGTGGAGATGTCAGTCAATGGTGTTAGCTTTAGGGAAAATTTATTGTTTACTCATCGCGGCATCAGTGGTCCAGCTGCTCTGCAACTCTCTAGTTATTGGGAGCCAGGACAGGTCATAAGTATCAATCTTTTGCCAGATCAAGATGCCCTGTCTCTCCTTTTGGGGTACAAGAAGTCCAGCCCTAAAAGTCTTTTGCGTAATCTAATTGCACCATTGCTATCCAAGGGGTTTACACAGTCTTTACAGGCACGTTATTGGCCTCAATATGCCGAAACACCTATTGCAGAAATAGCTAATTCAAAATTGGAGAACTTGGCAAGCCACCTATCTAATTGGAAATTAAAACCCTCGGGGACTGAGGGATATAGAACCGCAGAAGTCACTTTGTGTGGAGTAAATACTGATAATATTTCATCAAAAACTATGGAATGTAAATCTCAACCTGGCCTATACTTCGTTGGTGAAGTACTCGATGTTACTGGCCATTTAGGAGGGTACAACTTTCAGTGGGCCTGGGCCTCAGGTTATGCCGCAGGTTGTTATGTTTAGCGCTATTTTCGGTTTGACTTGGCTTTTCTGCGCCGAGCTGCTGCCTTTTCTAGGCGCAATTTTTCACGCTCTGCCTTCTCAGCTTTTAGGTCCGCCACTTGCTGCATTTCAGCCTCAATAATTTCAGGTGTTTCAAAGCCCAAAGGCCCTAATAATCCAGCGCGCAATTCATTAATAAAGATGGTCGAGACGCGCTCTAAATCCACTCTTCCGCCAGCTCTAAGGCAACCGCGTTGTGAGCCTATGATTTCCAATAGTTCAATTTCTGTCGATGGTAACTTATCAATGTTAAAGCGTTCTTGAAGGCGTGCTGGATATTTCTCAAGTAGAAATTCGGTAGCAAAGAAAGCTAGATCCTCGTAATTAACAGCAGTGTCTCTGATAGCTCCAGTGGTCGCTAAGCGAAAGCTACTCTGAGGATTTTCAATTTTTGGCCATAATATTCCTGGCGTGTCTAGCAGCATGATGCCGTTTCGAAGATTGATTTTTTGCTGACCCTTGGTGATAGCGGGTTCATCTCCAGTTTTTGTAATGTGCTTGCCAGCAAGACAATTAATTAAGCTAGACTTTCCAACATTTGGGATGCCAGTCACCATAACTAAAGTACTTCGGCCCTCTTTTTGTGGGCTGATTTTATTAATTAGGTCAATAATTTGGTTGCTAGGATCATGATTTTTTAGATCTAAAGCCAAGGTTTTTGTATTAGCTTTTTGCTCAAAATATTTCTGCCATAATTTAGTGATCTTAGAATCGCCTAAATCAGTTTTATTGAGCACCTTAATCTGAGGCTTTTCAGCACCAATACTCTGAATAAATGGATTAGAACTGCTAAAAGGAATTCTTGCATCAAGTACCTCAATAATGACGTTGACCAGAGGCAGCACCTCTATCATTTCATTGCTAGCTTTATGCATATGACCAGGAAACCACTGTATAGACATTTTATTCTCGATCAATAGTTACTAAAAAGGCCTAACCATGACTAACAGTCTAACAAAGTAATATTTGGAAACATACGTTAATACCGATACTATGTTCGTGACGTACCTTTATTTAGTTAGTACTTTTGTAATAAAAACTATCCTCACATTTAATAGTCAACCGATAGATAAATTGTTCGTTTATGAATAATTAAATAGTGCGGAAAAAGAAGGTTAAAAATTTCGATGACTCGAAACTGCAATTCTCATACGTTATCAAGGCGAGACTTTCTAAAAAGAACTTCATCGGTCGCTGTTGCATCTTCTTTAGCTGCTAACTCTTTGGGTGTGATGGGACTATTGAATGCGAGCGAAGCACTTGGCAATTCTAATGACTATAAAGCATTAGTATTTATATTTTTAAATGGAGGAAATGATTCGTTCAATATGGTGGTTCCTATGGGAGCGGGACCTCTTAGAAGCAACTATGAATTAAATCGCGGAGTTGTGTCGCTCACCGAAAATAGCCTTCATCAATTGGACTTGGGATCTTCAGCAAAAATTTATGGCGATATAGGTTCTAGTGATTTTGGTCTGCATAATCAATGTATTGACATGGCAGAGATGTTCAATAATCAAGAGATGGCTATATTGTGTAACATTGGTAATCTCACGGCTCCAATTACACGAGATCAATATCTGGGTAACACTGGCGAATCTATTGAACTTCCCCCGCGGCTATTTTCTCATTCTGATCAACAAAGGCAATTTCAAAGTGAGCCAACAGGTTCGTTTAGTTACGGCTGGGGAGGACGTCTTGCAGAGTTGCTTCAATCCTATAATAACAATCCATTGGTGTCCCCGTTAATATCTCTGGCAGGACTAAATCCCTTTCAGGTGACACTGCAGGGTGAAATAAATCCATATGCGCTTGGGAACAATGGGATTGTTCCACTGAATAGATTTAGTGGTGCTCGGAGTACTATGGTCACTAACTATATGACATCAATAGATACTTCTTCTCACCTCATGGCTCAAAAATATTCTGATATCTTTGGTTCCGCAACAGTTGCTCAAGATATTATTGAGTCTGCGTTCAGCACAGCCGAGTCCTCTGGTGTTGATTTTGATGGCATATTTTCGGCTGCCGGTGTGGCGGACGACAGCACTGTCGGTAAACGTTTAAAAACAGTGGCAAAAATGATTAAAGGGCGCTCAGGTGAGGCAAATAAGCGACCTATTTATTTCGTTGAGATGAATGGTTTTGATACTCACGCTAACATGTTGCCTAACCATAGCAGTCAAATGACAGAGTTAAACGCAGCGATTAAAGCATTTAGAGATACTCTCTATGAGCAGGGAGACTACGACAACGTGCTAAGTTATGTCGGATCTGAGTTTGCTCGAACTTTAACGCCTAATGGGAATGATGCGAATGCCAGTGGCACTGACCATGGCTGGAGTGGTAATGCTTTAGCCTTTGGCGGAATGGTTGATGGAGGAAAGTTCTTTGGCACATATCCTGACCTTTTGATTAATCAGGGGCTGGATGTTGGTGGACGGGGTAGATTTATTCCTACCCATTCATCCTCTCAATGCTCGGCCGTTATAGCAAATTGGATGGGTGTAAGTCAGTCTAACATTAGTCAGATTTTCCCTTCGCTGAACAACTTCCCCAGTCCTTTTGATGAATCAGTTAATATTAATTTTATAAAATCGAGTTAGGGCTAACATGCGAGCATATTTGGGAAATATTTCTATTCTAATTTTCCTGGGATTCATTTCCTCATGCGGAGGTGGAGGTGGAGGAGGGTCATCTGTGGATATTCCGCCGACTCCACCTGAACCTGCTCCAATAATCAGCATATCTGTGACGCAGAGTCAGGCCTATGAGAAAACACAGGAAGTTGCTGAATTAAGGATTGAGAGATCGGGTACGGCTAAAACTTTAAGTATCTCATATTCAGTGGAGGGAAGTGGTGATGACAGTTTTGGGTCAGCATCCATATCTGACTATGAGCTTATTTATGAAGATGGATCGTTAGTGGAAGATTCGATAAATTTATCTGAAAATCAAGACTCAATAATAATCCATGTTCGGCCTAAAAATGATGCACAGAGAGAGATCCCTGAGACGCTGACGCTGACGTTAAATGATGGTTCAAGTTATGACTTGGGTGATGAAATTGTTGCCAGTATTACTATAAATGAAGCGACGAATGAAATATCCAATAATCAGTTATTCCTTGGTACCTTTAAGGCGCAGGATAGTGTGCCAACAAATGCCTCTGGTCTACTTAGCTTTGTTCTTCAGGGCGATAATTCTAAGGGCACGCTTACCTATACTTACGCAAATTTAGGAACGCAACGAACAGACCAGCATATTCATCTCTGGCCTTCAGGCACTATTATCCATGACATTAAAGATGAGGACCTACAAAGTAGCGGTAACGTAAGTGATTACGAATGGAATATCGAACCAGGGGGTATTTTCACTAATAAGCAGCAAATGCTAGATGCACTTTTCAATGGTGAGTTTTATATCAATATCCATTCAGCGGCTTTCCCGGGAGGAGAGATACTCGCGCATTTAGTATTTGATGCCTCAGCAGAACCACCAGAGCAATTACCTCTAACTGAGCAAGACGTTGATATAGATATTATTCGTTTCCTCACTCAGGCTACCTTTGGAGCAACACCAGAAAGCTACTCCGAGTTACGCTCGTTGATAGATGTTGAAGGTAGTAATCGTGAACAAGTGTATGAGTTATGGATAGATCAGCAATTCGATATTCCAGAGACCAGCATGTTGGCGCTAGATAACCATACCTATGACCAATTTCCAAGTTACAACCACGCGGCTTTGAAAACTGAGAGTTTCTGGCCTATTGCAGTTTATGCGAATGACCAACTTCGTCAAAGAGTCACCTTTGCATTGAGTGAAATTTTAGTCATAAGTCGTGCAGATGGGCAGGTCAGGAATAAACCCCGAGGTATTGGATCGTATTGGGATACGTTGTCGAGTAATGCCTTTGGTTCCTATAGAAAATTGATTGAAGATGTCACCATGCATCCAATGATGGGACTTTATTTAAGTCATTTACGCAATAAAAAGGCTGACGCTGAGGCTGGCACGTTTCCTGATGAAAATTATGCAAGAGAGGTTATGCAATTATTTACTTTTGGGTTAGTGCATCGCAATATTGATGGGTCAATTATCCTTGGTGAGGACAACCTACCAATCGCTACTTACTCAAATGAAACTATACAGAATATGGCTAGAGTTTTTACAGGATTGGGGCTCAGTTATGGTGTAAACAGCGCTGAGGAAACGATTGAAAATACTAACTTTAACCGTGGATTTTGTGGTCCAGCTAACTCAACTCATCATTGCTGGACTCAACCGATGAAATTTTTTCCTAATCAACACGATTTTGATGAGAAAAAGTTATTTATTGACGATGGCCAGTTAGTTATTCCATCCAGTGCGAGTCAGGATTCAGATCAGGCGCTAATGGAATTAGGTCTTGTTCTTGATGGCCTCGTCTCCCATCAAACGACTGCTCCATTTATCGCTCGTCGACTTATTCAGCGATTTGTTACATCCAATCCTAGCTCTGGCTATATAGAGCGTGTTGCGGTTGCCTTTGGGTCAGATGGAGATTTGCGCTCTACTATTAAGGCAATATTATTGGATACGGAGGCTCGCTCACCATCGGTATTGAATTCGAAAACCTTTGGGAAATTTAAAGAACCTCTTCTTCAAATGACAGCTGTCATGCGATTATTGGAAGCTAATTCAAAAATTGCTTTGGGAGCGGGCGATGAGGATGTTGGAATAGTTGGTACCAACTATCAATTTGCTCATCACTTCTCAGATGGCGCAACTCTAATGAAGCTTGGATCTGTCGTTCCTGTGCTAGGGCAAGAAGTACTTTCCGCGCCCTCGGTATTCAACTTCTTCTCTCCTGATTTTTCTCCAACTGGAGAACTAGCGAGTCAAGGGCTTGTGGCTCCTGAACTCACTCTTATCACTGAGAGTCAAATTTATGCGATGTTTAATGGATATGATAAGTTCATTAATAGCGGTTATAACAGCAGAAGACTGCCGTACCCTTTAGACCAGTCAAGAGTTTTACTTAACACAAGTCGACTGGATGAGGTTTGGAATAATAAAGAGGGTGATGAAACTGCAAAATCTACCGCATTAATCGATTACTTAGATTTCTATCTAAACAGTGGGAAATTGAAGCAAACCGATAACCAGGGAACTCGCACTGAATTAATTTATGCTTTGCAGGGAGCTTCTTGCGGGCCTGGAGGGACTACTATTTGTGAGAGAAACAGCTTGGCTATTTATGGCACTGCGGTCGCCCCAGAATTTCAGATACAACAATAAACCCTATTCACCAGGTCGATAGCGCCTTTCAAGTTTAGTTTGTCTAAGAGCATCATCAAATAGGGGGTCATGCAGAATTTCATTTGCATAGTTCTGAGCCTGGTCTCCGAAGTGTGGAGAATCCACGTCAAGTGTTGCCGAGCCGAATTGGTGTGTTCCCTGAACTTTTAATTGTCCGTCAGTGTCCCATGAAACTTGATAGTAAAGACCATCGCCCGCAACATTCGTTAAAAATCCATCATCTTCCAAACCCATTCCATAGATTGCCCTGAGTGTATCTGGACCGCCTCCTATTGGAATGTTGATGTCACCCCGAATGTGCCGATTAATATCACCCCAAAGAGGATCGATACGGCCAACTTTATCCATTAGGAGATCCGTACACCGTATTAGTTCACCAAGAGGATCAGGAGCTACTTCACCCTTCTGCTCGGACAACCATTCACTACCAAGCACGCAGGTACCTAAAGCTGCTCCACGACTATTGATATCAGTGGATAGATCCCAATCAGCAATCAAAGCCTGAGCTGAACTGTATATTGGATTGTTGTTAATTTGGCTTAGAGATATGTCTGCATCGAAAGCGCGCTTTAAAAACTGATAAGCTCGAGAGTTAATGCTGTATTTTTTATCGTGCTTTAACTCGAAGAATTGGTGTTCAGAGATCGAGTCCATGTCTTCCAGCAGTTCCAGACCCCTGTTTGCACGATTGGTCATTCTTGTAGGAAAGCCATCCTCAACTTTGTAATCTTCCTTAATCGGATTGTCAGCAGCTGCAGTAACTTTGAATGGCGTTTGATTGGCGCTATGAAGGTAGCCTGATGCTGGATTTGTTACCTGAGGCAAATCATCAAACTCCATATAGTCCTGCCATATCAGCTGACCATCGTCACCCGGAAGATATTGAGTCCAGTCATAGCCAGATTGTCGTTTTGGAGTTAACGAGTTATGCACAAACATCGTATTTCCTTCGCGATCTGCATAAACAAAGTTAAAGCTAGCGAATGATTGCATTCTCATTGCGTCCAGCCACTGATCAAAATTCTGCGCCTTGTTCATAGCTAACCACTGTTCCAACTGTCTAATTTCACCCATACCTGCATAGCGGACAGCATAGGTGCCGTGATCATTTTGAATCACTGGGCCATGGTCAGAGGCAAATACAGTTTCCTTAACCGTCCAAGGCAAAAATCCAAACAGTTTGACCTTAATCTCAATATCTTTGGCTGTAAGATTTTTCCATTTTCCATCAAGCTTGTATCTCATGGGATTATCTGGATCAGTTTCAAGAACAAAAATATCTACCAAGTCAGGTTTGTTAACGGTTGCACCCCAAGCAAGATTATTTGTAAAGCCAACCCCAATCGTCGCACTGCTGGGGAATAGTCCACCCATAATATTGAGGCCTTCATGACTTTGAATATGTGCCTCATACCAAGCCACCGGCCCTGTAGTGGGTTGATGAGAATTTATTGCCAAACGAGTAGCGCCATCTAACGTAAATGGAGATGATACTGCGATTGCGTTCGATCCTAAGGGAAGGTCATTGGTTAAAACGCCAGCAATTGATGAGAGATAGCTCTCACCTGTTTTTGAAGTAGGATTGCGACTGACAGGCCTTTGTCTTTCATCTTCAAACAACTCCATAATTGGGCCATCAAACCCAAAAAATAGTAGATGCCTTAACATGTATCCTGCAACAACATCTTTTCCTGTAATTGGGAAAATATTTTCATTGGTTTGTTCGGGATGAAGTGCCGCATAATAGTTAATTCCATCAACAAATGCTTGTATCCACCCGCGTGTCTCAGGTTTAAGATGGGATTCATATTTTTCATCTACGGTCTCCCAAATACCTAGCCACTTTATTAAAAAGTCAATGGCAGCTGCATCCTCTCCATTTATTGATGCGTTAGTACCGCGATAAAACGGAATGCTGTCATGAATAATGGCCCAATTATCTTCAGCTTGGGCATAAGCGAAACCAAAAGCCGCGTCCACATCCTTGTTCCCGATGATATGGGGCACACCGAGGTAGTCCCTCTCAATTACCACGTCGTACTTCTTACCCAAATCTACGAAATTATTTAATTCTGATGTCTTCGCACAGCCATATAATCCAATAATGCACATTAGGAAAAGAGATCTAACAGATATAGTTTTTAATTTATACATTGGTGCCCTAATTGTATTTTTAGTTATTAGTGGGTAGCAGTTCGATCTAATTTTTCAAAAAATCCATCACAGGATCATCGGTATCGGTATTAAAGAGACCTCACCATTTTCACAGCGCCATATCACCTCGCCGTCTTGCAAGCTCACCTGAGCAGAAATATTACGTTGGTAACAATGTTTTAGCTTATTTAGATCATCGGCATTGATTTGATAAATGGATAGATTTTTGAACCGAGCTAGTTGACCGCTGACTTGTTTCCACCACAGATGCACTGAACCGGAGCCGTAGGCATATATCTTGACGCTTTTAGACCTGCCACATGCTTTTCTGATACGTTTTTCACTAGGTAATCCAAGGTCTATCCATTGGATAATGTCATTAGTAAGGTCCTTTTGCCAAAGATCTGGTTCATTCTCAGTACTCAATCCTTTTGTAAATAGTAGGGAGTTGTCTGCATTTAGACTAAACGCTAATAGCCTCAGCATGAAGCGTTCTTCTGTTTCAGAAGGATGACGAGCCAGTGTTAATGAGTGCCTCTCGTAGTAGTTTTTATCCATATCGATAATATTTAGATCTGCTTTGCAAATCGTCGCACTTAGTGCCATAAGATAGCTCCTAGCGATTATAAAAGCTCTCAAGCAGTTTAGCTGATCGAAGTGATTCGAGTGTAAATATTTTGTTTAATAAAGTTTCGCTGAAGTAATTTGTGATATGCACGGCACAAATATTCAGTTTACAATTTCAATTAAAACAGGGAATAGGGTATGAGACGATTTTTTAAGCACTTTACTCGGGTAGTGTTGGTTTTAGTTGTTATTTTGATTATCTATATCTCTAATATGCTAGTGCAACCCTATGACAGGTTGAGAATTTATCTTTCGTTAAATGCAGAACCAGAGTTACTGGTTTTTAACGGTTTTCAGTATCGAGATTTAAATAGAAATCAACGCCTAGATAACTATGAAGATTCTCGTTTAACTTCGGAGATAAGAACTGACGATTTACTAAGTCAGATGACTCTAGAGGAAAAGGTGGGACAGATGATGCATCCAGCCATCACTATCCAACCAGATTTTGCGTTGAAGATATTCCATCTTGCTATGGGAAGAATAGATATTGATGCGGTAGAAATTTTTGATCGACATATATCTCATTTCAACTTTTACGGTAAACCGACTCCTCAGCAGATAGCAAAGAAGCTCAACAGGTTACAGCGTGTGGCTGCTCGCACTAGATTAGGCATCCCTCTGACGATAAGCTCAGATCCTTTACATGAGGCAGCGAGCGGAGGTATTGCTGCCTTTTCTATCCAAGGATTTTCAGGTTGGCCGTCTCAACTTGGTTTTGCTGCCGCGAGAGATATTGACCTGGTAACACGATTTGGTGAAATCGCTTCGTCGGAATATCGAGCAGTTGGGCTAAGGACGGCACTTCATCCAATGGCAGATCTTGCAACTGAGCCAAGATGGCCTCGTAATTTTGGTACTTTTGGGTCCAATGAGGAATTATCCAGTCAGCTGACCAATGCTTATATGCTAGGTTTCCAGGGTGATTCTTTATCATCTGATAGCGTAATGACCATGGTTAAACATTTTCCTGGCGGTGGACCTCAGGAATTTGGACTTGATCCGCATCTCCCCAGCGGAAAGAAGCAGGTGTACCCGGGTGATAACTTTGATTATCACGTTGAGCCGTTCAAGTTAGCAATCGATAATGGGTTAAAAGTTATTATGCCTTATTACGGCATACCAATAGATCAGACCCAAGAGAATGTAGCTATGGGCTTTAACAAAGAAATTCTTACTGACTTACTACGAGACGAACTAGGCTTCTCAGGAGTGGTATGCACTGATTGGGGCATTGTAGCCAGTCGTGCATGGGGGGTAGAGGAACTATCAATTCGAGAGAGATACAAAAAATCAATAGATGCAGGTGTAGATCAATATGGGGGTGAGAATGATCCAGAGCATATTGTGAGTCTTGTTCAATCTGGAGAACTAACCGCGGAGAGAATTGATGAATCTGTTAGGCGTATTCTAATTAATAAATTTGATCTAGGTTTGTTTGAGCAGAGTATGGTCGATGAGGATCTTGTTGACTCATTAGTTAGAAAGCCTGAATACATAAATGCAGGCCTTGATGCGCAACGCAAGTCAATCGTCCTTTTAAAAAATGAAACAAGCAAAGGTCGCGCTTTACCTGCCTCTGAGGGGAGGAGAATCTTTGTTGATGGACTAGACGTCGAGCAAGCAAAGTCATTTGGTAATGTGGTATCCAGCCCAGATCAGGCGGATATCATCATTCTTTACTTACCAACAGTCTTCAATGGCAATCAAGCTCCAGGCTCAAATGAGTTGATTGACAAGTTTCTGAGCGGAATTCTACCCGATGGTGATTTGACATATGGATCTGACATAGTAAAAAAGGCTAAGACTTATGCTGATTATGCAACACTGATAACGGTAGTTGATTTAAACCGACCGGCGATACTTACCGAATTAAATGAAATTAGTGATGGATTGATTGGTACATTTGGTGTCTACGATTCTATTTTATATGAAGTGATCTTTGGTCAGTTCAGCCCTCAAGGTAAGTTGCCATTTGAGATACCGTCCTCTATGGAATCGGTCGAACACCAGAAGGAGGACCTTCCAGATGATTCAGAGTCTCCAATTTTTGAATTTGGGCACGGCCTCTCTTACTAGAGTTAGATTGAGAAAAGCCCCTCTTTCGAGGGGCATATCAGGGGGGGTAGAGTCTCTTTCTGAGGCGATGAGCCTCACTTTACCGGTGTTTGGTGACTAACTAATCTCCTGAAGTAATCACTGTATCAATGACGTGAATGACGCCGTTTGTTGCATAGATATCAAAGGTTGTAACGTTTGATCCTTGGATCTGGAGAGAAACCTGCTCTTGATCCACTGACCACCACTTGCTGTTGACTGCCTTGCCAAAAACATCTCCTGGCTCTATATCATTCGCATAAAAATATAGAGGCCTGCCTTTGTAAGTAACTTGATGAGTATCATCCAATCGAGTAACCAGATTCAGTCCTGGGATATTGGTTACGTCACCATCTGAAACAGTCACAGGGGGCCACGTGGAGGCGCAAGTACCCTCGCAATTGCTTCCAGAGGAACCTAGATCATCGTCAAAAACATAAACGGTAAAACCTGGTTTCTCTGAGTTGTTACCACCCACCAAACGTTGCGCAACCGCGTCATAAGCGACCTCATCGCTTTCATTATTGGAGGTAGATACAAAATTGACTAGGTTCACATTTAGGTTGTCTCCACCAATAGAGGCAACAGTTGATCCGTTTGCTGAGAAGGCAGTCACTGAGTCGATTTCTGCTCCACTCACCACATGCTTGAGCAAGATGTCGGTTAGGGCAGCTGAATCGCCTAAGAGATTGCTTAATACGTCACTGTCTATCTTACTAAAAGCATCATTGGTTGGCGCAAAGACTGTAAACGTAGCTGTCTCATCACTTAGCGTTGATACAAGATCAGCAGCGCTCAGAGCAGTAACGAGAGTTGAGAAGGCGCTATTTGACGTTGCTATATCCACCACCGACTGAGTAGGCTCTCCTTTAACCGCGGGTGGAAGGATCACCTGATCCACGACGTGGATAACTCCGTTATCCCCCATTACATCGGCGAGTGAAACAGCTGACTTGTTGACGTACAGAGTATTATCAGATAGCGATAGTGCCGCGCTTTTCTCATTTGCCATTGTGACCTTATTAGAACCTGACTGAGCAATCGTTAAGGCAGCGTCCTGAAGAACCTCCGAGCCAATAATCACGTGGTTTAGAAGAATATCAGAAAGAGTATCTGTGTCTGCAAGAAGATCTGCAATGGTATCCTGACCGAGCAGGTCAAAAGCTGCATCCGTTGGTGCAAAAACTGTGAAAGTCTCATCAGAGTTGTCCAATACTGAGGCCAGACCAGTTGCTTGGAGTGCTGCTACGAGGGTCGTGAAATTTCCGTTCTCGACCGCCACGTCTACCACTGAGCCTAGTGGATCAGGAATCTCAACATCTGCGATCACAACTGTGTCTATCACATGAATAATGCCATTAGATGTATAAATATCCTTGGCGATAATGGTGGCTCCACCAAATGTCAGAGTGTCTGTTTCACTGTTGATAAGAACTGGAATATTAGCTCCTGATAGAGTTGCTGCTGAAGCACCGTTCAACGTGTAAGCAGTCACCGAATTTACCTCAGCATCAACAACGTGCTGCAGAAGAATACTACTCAGAACGTCGGTGTTAGCCAATAAGATGTCGATGGTAGCTGGGTCGATCATCGCGAAGGCTGCATCGGTGGGTGCAAAAACAGTGTAGTTCACTGAGTCATCAGACAGGGCAGCATCAAGGCCGGTTGCCTGCAAAGTTGCAACAAGGGTGGTGAAATTTCCGTCTGCTACCGCGGTCTCTACGATGTCCATACTTGGCTCGCCTTTTTCCGCTGGCGGAATCAGAACCGCATCAATGACATGAATAATTCCATTGTCTGCTTCAACATCAGCTATGATAACGGTCGAGGTATTGATCAGCAGATCTTCATTGTCAAGCGACAGCCCGATTGAATCTCCGTTGACCATCTCTACTGTTGAACCCGCGAGAGTAATTGCGTGTGAGGCATCAACTTCTCCGCTTAAAACATGATAAGTCAAAATATCTGTAAGCGTCTCAGTATCTGCGAGGAGGCTATCTATCGCATCCTGACCAAGCAGATTAAATACGTCATCCGTGGGAGCAAAAACCGTAAACTCTGCGTTTTCATCATCTAAAGTCCCATCAAGACCTGCCGCTTGAAGCGCAGCGACCAGCGTAGTAAATCTTCCATCGGCAACTGCTACATCTACAATCGTTGTTGGATCTGGAGCCGGCTGAGGGTGGGGATCTGGTACGTAATGCTTTTCACCTCCACTGCCACATCCCACAAGGGTGAATAGAATGGTGAGGCCGAGCAGTCTTAGATGCGTCATGTGTAACTCCCTGAATTATTTTTCTTTTTGAGGATAATTTATTTTTAAACGATAAGCTTCTGCACCTGCAGGCTAATAAAACTTACCTTCAACTAAAAATAAACTGTAGATGGGACATTACGCCGCTATTTGAATATCGGTTTAATAAGAGGGAAGATTAATACTTTGGTGAAGTATATAGAAAGAACAAAAGTTGAATTAACGTAAGCTTGAATTTCCACGATAAACTGTTCCTAACACCTCAATTTCCTTGATCAGCATTGTGTCTATTTTGAGTGGATTTGTATTAAGAATTGTAAAATTTGCAATTTTCCCAACCTCAATTGAGCCAAGAGAATCTTCTAGATTTAAAGTTTTAGCTGCTGCGATCGTAATGGCTTGCATGGCTGTGTAAGGATCCACTCGCTGATTTTGTGAAATTCTCTTATTGCTGGATGTTACCCGATTGATTGCTGTCCAGGCCAGGGTAAGAGGTTCCAGTGGTGCCATTGCAAAGTCCGAATGATAAGAGGTGGATATGTCTCGACTGGCTAGGGAGTTTATTGGCACCAAATTCTCAGCGCGCTCAGTCCCCAGGCCATGATCTGCATACTTATCTGCAAGAGCCCACAAATAAAACGGGTTTACCGAGGCTTCTATCTCCATGTCATCAATTTGGCTTGCGATAGAGTCAGTAAAATACCCCATATGATGGAATGTTAGCCGATGATCTAATCGTGGATATTTTTTCTGATCTTCAGAGACGAAATCTAAAACTTTTTGAATGCCTTTATCACCATTGGCATGGACATGGATTTTAAAATTATTGTTCCAATACAAGCTAATCTGTTTTTGTAAGACATTGAGAGGTGTCATCCATTCGCCATGATGACCATCCGTGTAACCATCTATCATTTGCATGGCTTGAGAGTAAATTGCCCCATCTGAAAACAATTTAACTTGATTAGGGAGGAACATAATATTGTTAGTATTAAAAGTTGGAAGTGTTTTGATAAATTCTAGTGCATTTTCATCACTGCCTTTCATCGAGGATAGCTGAGTGCCGTTTGGAATAAGATAGACATCATAAGGAGGGTTAGTGTCCATCTCTTGTTTGAGTAATGCATATTCCCCATTAAAGTTGATGTTAGGAAAACCTGGTTCTGCAATTGTTGTGATACCATTTTTTTTAATTAACTCAGTCATCAAACCTAGACCCCTCATGTAGCGAGATCCGTCAAGTAGGAGAGGGGCCATTTTAGGTGCTAGTGCCATCCATCCCCCTTCGTAAAAATGCCCCTTGTCCCAATCAACTTGTGGGTTTGCCCTAAATTCTTTTTCACTGATTCCCAGAGCGTTAATTGTGGCGTCATTTAGAAAAATTTCATGAAAGGATCTATGAATAATTGCAAGTGGTTGTTCCTTTGCAAGCTCATTTAATAGTGATCTCGATAATTCCCCATGCCAGAGTTCATGATATCCCCAAACAAAGAAAATTTCCCTTGGCGACGCTCTCTCAGAGATGGCTGAAGATAATCGGCTAATATACTCTTCGTGACTAGAAACCCCCTTTTGGATTCTATCGGGGAGTACCCATTCATAAGGAGCGATAATTTCATTTGGCAGTATTGTTGCGGCGAGAGATGGATGCACATGAGGCTCAATGAACCCAGGCATCATAGTTCTTCCCTGAAGAAGGCGTTGTTTTGAATCAGGATATTTTAGATTAGCTAATGCCAAAGAGCCGACAAAAACAATTTCTTCTCCATCAATAACGACGGCCTCTGCATATTGCAGTAAAGGACCACTCATAGTGATGATGTCTCCACCAGAGTACGTTATAAATTTCGTGTCTGGCTTAGGCTCATTATTACAGGCTGTGAGTAAATAAATGCAGAGAAGTATCAAAGGATATTTCATGTCAAACCTCCTGCTGGTAAATAATTCCCATTACTCTATTCAAGCGAAATTATGAAAAATAACAAACAAAAGACATCATTGAATTTAGAATCCGAGGTCTTCTTGAGTGACGTCAATGAATATATCATCATGAGTGATCTGCGCATTTATTAGTATAGGTCGACAACATACAAAACAGTCTTCAGTATAGATTTGAGATTCTGATGGATCCACAAGAATAGTGATAGACTCCCAGCAAAAAGGGCAGGTAATTGATTTTTCAACGAGCTCAAAATTCATACTTATTTGGATTCCCAAGATTGAATGTCACTGGAGAAGTCTTTAGCAATTGCTCTTGCTGTCATCTTTGCGGACATCATCACACTTGGAGTACCAGCGCCTGGTTGGGAACTAGCACCAACTAAATATAGGCCATCAATATCTTCCGAGCGATTATGAGGACGGAAAAAAGCAGATTGAGTCAGTCTTGGTTCAACACCAAAACTATTTCCGAGATGGCTACTGAGTGTTGTTTCAAAATAATCTGGCGTAACAAATTCACAGTGCACCAAGTTAGTCATCAGATCAGGAATGTATCCTTCCTCATCTAGGAATTTCAAAACCGTATCGGTTAATCGGGGACCCTCTATTTGCCAGTCAATAGAGCTTCCATTATGGGGAACGGGGATTAGAGTATAGGCTGCATGATGGCCTTCAGGTGCCAAGTCAGGGTCCGTAATAGTCGGGATATGTAGGTACTGACTAAAGTCACTCGCTAATATCTTGCGTTTGAAAATATCTGTAAGTAACTCCTCGTAGCGAGGGCCGAGGATAATATTATGATGGCGAAGATCGATATCTCCAGTGTCTTTGAAGCCGAAATAAACTACGAGCAGCGACATAGAGTAGTGCATATTTCGAACTCTCCAGTCTGGATTCCAACGCCTGTGCTCTGAATCAATCAGTGACATGTAGGTATGAGCATAATCAGCGTTACTAACCACTATATCTGCGGCCATTGTTTCTTTATTATTGAGGACTAAGCCCTTAATTTGTGGTTTCTTGAACCAATTCTTACGACGATTTATGTCAATTTTGGTTACTTCAGCTTCATATCGTATAACACCACCTAGTTCTTCAAATTTCTTGACCATTCCATTTACTAGCGCGCCAGTTCCACCCATTACATAGTGGACACCCCATGTTTTCTCTACGAAATGAATCATCGAATAGATAGCGGGCACAACGAGGGGATTACCACCGATTAAAAGTGTTTCAAAACTGAAGACTTGTCGAAGTTTGTCGCTCTTAAAGTAACGGCTAGTGAAGGAAAACAAGCTACGGACAGCATCCAGCCTTAGAAGATCAGGTAAAACTTTGAGCATTGAAGGAACATCGCTGAAAAAGGTATAACCGAGTTCTAAAAAGCCTCGCTTAAATATAGCTTCAGCATCTGTGTGAAAACGCTCATAGCCATCTAGATCATCGGGTGCAATTTCCTTGATCTGTTCTCGTGTATGAATTGGATCACCATCATAATCAAAGAAGCTTTTATCATCGAAATAGATGCGATAAAACGGCTTGATAGGCACAATTTCTGCATACTTCTTTGTCGCTACTCCTAAGCCAGATTCACTCTGATTTAGTGGAGTTGGAAAGTCAGGTTTTTCTAAATTATGGGTATCTCTTTCAAGAGCAAAAAGCTCCTCAATGAAATGAGGCACTGTTATAACGGTAGGACCCATATCGAAGGTAAAGCCATTTACTTTTTTCACATAGGCTCGACCACCCGGGCCGTCGAGTTTTTCAACTATTGTTGTATCAAAACCCAAACTTTGTAATCGAAGCCCCAGGGATAGACCGCCAAATCCTGAACCAATAATGATGGCTTTCTTCCGATCTTGGATCACTCACATTTCTCCAATGAATACAGGATTACCTTGTATAGGCCTATGTTAGATCAGCTAGAGGATGTTCATGCTCTAACCATGGACTTTCAAAAAAAGGATCAACCATCGATTTCGTTACATCTTCGATACGGGCTGGGTTCCATGTCGGACTATGGTCCTTATCTATAGCAAGAGCTCTTATACCCTCGACAGTTTCTGTCTGGGCACCCGCCCGTCGGAGGTGATTAGTATAAAAACAATGTTGGACAAGTGTGCGCTCAAGACGAAGTTCATCTGCAAGACTCATATGCCGACCAAGCTTTATTTGTCTGAGTGATACATGGAGCATAAGAGGAGAGCGTTTATGTAAAAGTTTACTGGTCTCTTTTGCCCAGGGTGAGATGCTTTTTCCAAGTTCCCTCAAAATTTCAGAGGGTGTATCAAAGCTGAAAATTTCATCGATCTCCGGATTCAACCAATTATCATCTTCTGGAAGCCTAGAATCATCAATTACGCTATGTAGTCTCGAAATACGTTGATCAACTGACATCATTTCATTATTTGTGAGGCTATCCCAGTAATCTTGTAGGTTGTCGCTGTTAATCGCTCGATCAGCTAGATCAGCGGCTAGAGCCTCGGAGCCATTTAATACTTTGCCCGTCAGCCCTAGATATTCTCCACAGTATCCTGGACATTTGGGTAAAAAATAGCCTCCTCCAACATCTGGGAATAAGCCAATATTTGTCTCTGGCATCGCTATTTTAGTACGTTCTGTAACAATGCGAAGTGATGCTCCTTGAGAGATACCCATGCCACCACCCATCACTATCCCGTCCATAAATGCTATATAGGGTTTTGGATAATTAAAAATTAAATGATTAAGGCGATATTCTTCGGTAAAAAATGCCTCTAAGTCTGGATCATTAGCGATACTTGCTTTATGGAAAAAACGGATATCACCGCCAGCGCAAAATGCGCCGAAAGGTCCATGTTTGGACGATCCTCTGATCGCAACAGCCTCAACCTCAGGATTATCCCGCCAATCAAGAAGAGCTCTGGTCATATCCCGAACCATACTCAAATTTAGTGCGTTTAGAGCTTCAGGACGATTGAGGGTGATCTTCCCTATACCGGCCGTTACAGCCGTAATAATGTTGCTCAATGATAGACCCCTGACTTTAACAATGGTGATTCGAACAGTAGCGAAAAGTCGATACAAAGTCGACCTTGACTCATTAGAAAAATTTAGATGTGTACTAAAAAGGCCTGCTAACGAATGCTAGACAGGCCTTTTTTTAGTGCAGCTAAGTTTATTACTCCTTAGGCAATATCAAACCGATCAGCATTCATTACTTTATTCCATGCCGAAATGAAGTCTCTCTCGAATTTTTCTTTGGAATCTCCTGAGGCATAAACTTCGCAAATGGCACGGAGTTGAGAGTTTGAACCAAAAGCAAGATCTACTCGGGAAGCAGTTCTAACTTTTTCTCCTGAAGCTCGATCTTTTCCTTCATACGTATTCCCGCCGGTAGCTTCCCAAGCAACATTCATGTCGAGTAAATTAGTGAAAAAATCATTACTAAGTGTTCCTGTATTATCAGTAAAAATACCTCGATTATCAGTGCTGATTCCCAAAGATCTCAATCCACCAACCAATACAGTCATCTCCGTTGCAGTTAATCCTAGTAATTGAGCTTTATCCAAAAGCATTTCTTCGGCGCTAACTGAATACATTTTCTTTAAGTAGTTTCGAAACCCATCTGCTACCGGTTCCAGAATATCGAACGACTCGACATCAGTTTGCTCTTGCGATGCGTCGCCTCTTCCAGGAGTGAATGGCACACTGAGTCCAGAAGCCTTCTCTATTGCAACATTGCCTGCTAAAACAATGATATCTGCGATAGCGACCCTAGACTCGTCAGAAATTTCTCCAAGAACGCTTAATACTTTCGCTAACTGATCAGGTTTGTTAACTGCCCAATCTTTCTGCGGAGCAAGACGAATTCGCCCACCATTAGCTCCACCTCTCATATCCGATCCGCGATACGTAGAGGCACTCGCCCAAGCTGTTTCTACCATTTCTTGGATACTTAGCTCAGAACTCGCAATTTTAGCTTTGAGAGCTTCCACGTCATAGCTAGTTGATCCCTTTGGAACTCTGTCTTGCCAAATAAGCTCCTCTGAGGGTACTTCTGGCCCGAGATAGCGATCGATAGGACCCATATCTCTATGAAGTAGCTTAAACCAAGCTCTAGCAAAAGCATCAGCAAACTGATCGGGATTTTCATGGAATCGTTTAGAAATCTTCCGATATTCTGGATCCTCACGCATCGCCATGTCGGCTGTCGTCATGAACGTTGTTACACGCTTAGATTCATCTTCTGCATCTGGCGCCAAATCTTTTTCATCGGGATTAATAGGATGCCATTGCTGAGCACCTGCGGGGCTCTTTACCAGCTCCCATTCGTAGCCAAATAAAAGATCGAAGTAACCGTTATCCCACTGTGTAGGATTAGATGTCCAAGCTCCTTCAAAGCCACTTGTTATCGTGTCGCTCCCATGTCCAGAGGCATGAGTGCTTTTCCAGCCAAAGCCCATATCTTCTATAGGGCCACCCTCAGGTTCTACTCCCACAAGCCCTGCATCACCTGCGCCGTGAGCCTTTCCGAATGTATGGCCGCCTGCTACTAGTGCAACCGTCTCTTCATCATTCATTGCCATTCTGGCGAAGGTATCCCTCACATCGAATGCACTAGCGAGAGGATCAGGATTGCCATCAGGGCCTTCTGGATTGACATAAATTAAACCCATTTGCACAGCTGCTAAAGGGTTGTCCAGCAAACGTTCACCGGTGTAACGCTTGTTATCTAACCATTCATCTTCCGCTCCCCAATAAATATCCTCCTCCGGAGCCCAAATATCCGCCCGTCCGCCTCCGAAGCCAAAGGTCTTTCCGCCCATTGACTCAATCGCAACATTACCAGTTAGTATCATTAAATCCGCCCAGCTTATTTTATTGCCATATTTTTGTTTGACCGGCCAGAGTAATCTCCTCGCTTTATCTAAATTGCCATTATCAGGCCAGCTGTTGAGAGGAGCGAAGCGTTGAGCTCCAGTTCCACCGCCACCGCGGCCATCCCCTGTTCTATAGGTACCCGCGACATGCCAAGTCATTCTTATAAAGAATGGACCATAGTGGCCGTAATCTGCGGGCCACCAATCCTGAGAGTCGGTCATAAGTGCATTTAAATCTTCCTTGAGGGCCGCATAATCTAATTTCTTAAATTCTTCCGAATAATCAAAGTCCTCATCCATGGGATTTGATTTTTGATCGTGTTGATGAAGGATATTGAGATTAAGTTGATTAGGCCACCATTCACGGTTGGTGGTACCGCTGTTGCTATTACTAGTCAGAGCCCCATGCATAACAGGGCACTTTCCTTGAGATTCATTATTCATTTTTCCTACCTTGTTTAGTGAAACTATTTTTTTATTAATTGTGAATGATAATTATTTGCGTTTAAATATAATACAAATTACACTTACGGTGGCTTAGTTATTTTCAATGCCTAATTTACTATAGTTTATGCCTTCAAACATTGATCGGTCTAGTAGTTTTAGTTAATCGAATTGATTTATTCTAATTATCAGATTATTTTTTTCTCAACTGCTTATCTCGATGAGATTGTTATTTTTTTAATTAAATAAAGGGGCGACTTTTACCTCGTCAAGATTCCTGCTACCAGTTAGAAATAAAGCCCATCTTAGCTGCTCGGAAAGAATAGTAATCTTGCTTATCACTGAATCAGTAGATTCCAAGGCAGGCTTGAGGAATGGTTGCGCCAGTGCAGCCATATCTGCGCCAAGACGCAGACATCTTGCTACGTCTAAGCCATGCCTAACACCTCCAGATCCAATTAAGCTAGTTGAGGGTAAGACCTGATTTAAACTTCCTAGTACGGCTACTGTATCTAAACCCCAGTTTAAAAATGGTTCAGCTATCTGCTTTTCTTTATCACTATTATTTCTCGCCAACTCTATACTCGCCCAACTGGTCCCTCCTCGACCCGCGGTTTCAATAAAACTAACTCCGGCCTCGATTAGTTTGGTTGCGGAAGTTGGTCCAATCCCGGACCCTACCTCTTTAACAATGACTGGAACGGGTAACTTTTCACAGCATCTCTGGATAATGTCTAAAATGGATTGCCAATCTCTATCACCATCAGGCTGAATCAGTTCCTGCAATGGATTGAGGTGAATCATCACGGCATTTGCTTCAACACTTTCCATAGCTCTAACCGCTAAATCAGGCCCATGTTGTTGTAGCTGAGTGGCGCCAATATTACTTAAAATAGTGGCTTGAGGAGCCCACCTTCGAATTTTTTGATCAAGCCCTAGCTCTAAAGCAGCTCGTTGGGAACCTAAAGCCATCGGAATATTGCACTCTAAAGCAGCCTCCGCAAGATGTTGATTAATGATCTCACCACGATCTGAACCTCCTGTCATTGCTCCAATGATTATGGGTGCAGAGAGTATTTTTCCTAGAAAAGATGTGGTTATGTCAATGTCGCTGAATTTTAATTCAGGGATAGGATTGTGCTCAAAGCATACTTGATCAAATGATGATACCGCTCTTCTTTGATGCTGTGGGTCTAAAGCTAAATTAATATGATCATCTTTTCTTTGTCGTATATCGGTCATGATATCAATCTATGTAATTTTGAGTCTACAAGATCAACTAAAATCATATGAGGCACTGTTAGCGCGGCAAGTCCAATAAACGTTAACTGTAAAAGTGCAGAATCAGCTGATTCTTGGAAGTACCAAAAAAAGCAAAGAGCAACTAGCCATGCCACGCCACTGTATACAAAGGTCTCGATGAGGCTCTTTGAGCGTTCCTTAGGCTTAATGTTTTCCCATATTCTTAGTGCATGGGAACGGCTGTGCCAAAAACAAAAATACAACGCAAAACTTACTAAAGGAGGTAGCCAGAACGCAAGAAGTAGGAGAATAAATAAATGTAGGGCGCAGGCTTTCCATTTCCCATTTTTGAGGCTAAACCCGAAATAAATTATCACAACCCCTAAATAAGGATACAGAAGATAACTGATTGCCTGGAGGAGTGAAGATCCACCATTTTCTCCAATTAAAACAGTGAATATTGGGGCTACTGCGCTCACTTGAAACCCAGGTATTGCGATACACACTAAACCTCCATGAGCAATTATTGGTAGCCAGTGGTTTTCTCCATATTCCATGATGTGTCTTATATCACTTGCACCAAAATGAATTCCCGAGATGATTAAAAACAAGGTCAAACTGGCTAGTGGGTAGATCCACCAAAAAATTGAGACTAATGCTGCAATGAGGATATAGCTGAAATGGAACGTTACCCAAGCTTTTATGGAATTAGGCCAGCCAACCCTGCGAGCAACCGCTCCATCAAGTCCGCCGTGCGGCACTCCAATCAATAAGATTGCAGCAATACTGAGATAGTCTAATCCGGTCATCCCCTCACCACTTCGTTCCACAGTTGTTTTATGAAAGGAGCTTTAGGCATAGATAAGATTACTTTAAGCCATTCCTTGATGCTTGCTGAACCTAGCATAAATCGGGCAAATTCATCTCCATCAAGAGCTCTGGCCGTGCGCATAAAAATTTCTTTAGACAAATCAGGTCGAGATAATAAGACGTTATTAAAAATTTTATCCATCCTAATTAAAGCTGTCGACATTGATTGAGGTACTTGATCATTACCCTCAGATAAATTCATGGCTAGTTCATGCATCTGAGATTGTATGGAGGAGAACCCGTAGCCGGATGATAAACGAATTGCACCGCTTGAGCCGCCAATAGTCTGCAAACCATCCTCTGACTTAGTCACCTGCTCCATTGGAATAACGCCAACTTCCTCTCGAACTAGTTCAGCGATTGCAATCCCTTGGCTCTTTAACCAGCTGGTCATAGCATCCTGATACCACTGCTTGTCCTCGATTTTTTGCGAAATCATTGTTGATTCAATCAAAAGATGATCATCAGAAAATGGTAGAGCGTAGATAAAGTGTAAACCTCGAGATTGATCTACTCGGAAGTCCATCAGCGTCGCCATATCAGTATTGGATAGGGGCTTACTTGTTTTAATTTCCCAACCGACAAAGTGTTGACGCAGACCTTGCTCCGAATGTTGGCTTGGCCGGCTATCATAAATTTTTAAAGCTTGATATCGGTCATCCCCAACTGATATTTCACCGCCTGCAGCTTGCCGCTCTACGCTGTCGACTTTGGAGCGAGTTAGCGATACACAACCACTCAAGCTATCTTCACAGCTTTGTAAATATTTAGCTGAGCTGAGACAGGTGTATCCAAAGCGTCCATTACCAAGAACAACCTCTCCATACTCATCCACAAGCCGCCATTGTTTCCAGTGCCCTTTTGTAGATTCAGTGATTTGGGTGCAGTGTTCATCAGTTGACCAGAAGCTCCAGCAACAGTCGCGCTGAGTAGGTGTTTTAGGCTCAAATACTTTTGTTACTAAGGATGTATCAGAGGACGATAAATTTCTCGCGAGGGTCATACCTGCGCTGCCGCCACCAATAATTGCAATGTCAAGTTTGGTCATTCGAGACACCGGCGAGTCCTTTTAAATGTTTATGGAGTTTGCCATCATGCTCTGGAACAGTTACGGGAATAAGTTCCCCTAGACTACGAATACTAAGTAAAAATTTTTCTGCCTTGCCAACCATAACACGACCAGACCACCATGCTAACTTTCGACGACGTAAAACGATACCTATTTGACGGTATATTCTTAGTGCAACAGCGATGGCAAATCTTGATCTAAAAGGTAGCAGGCGTATACCGACTAGGGCACTTTTATAGTATTTTTCAGCTAGCGTTAAAAGTTGATCCACAGAGTCGGAGACTGGCCGATGCGTATGGTGTTTTGAATTCTTTATATCCATTGGGGACACATCAATATTCAGCCACGATGCTGGAATATAACGGCGACCCATTTTTCCATCTTCCAAAACATCACGAGCGATATTTGTTAATTGCATTGCAATCCCCAAATCAATTGCAAAACTGTCTGCCCTTGCATGACTGCAGTTAAGGACTCGGCACATCATTAAGCCCACTGTGCCAGCTACCGCATGGCAATACCTTAAAAGCTCGATCTCAGTTTTGAATTCAACAGGTTTCTGATCTAAAAGCATTCCTTCAAGAAGCTCATGAGCCGCTGCTAAAGGGATATTAGCTTCTTTGGCGAGGTTAAGAAAATCGTTGAGTTCTGGAATTTTAGAAGTCTGAGTGGAGCTAACAGAGTCCACTAAACTGTGATGTATTTCTTGGAGGCTTTCCTGTCTATTCGGGAGATCACCATCTGCAATATCATCTACGAAGCGACAAAATTCATAAAGCCGGGCTGCCCGAAATGCTAGTGAGGAACCAAGGAAATAGCTAGCCCAATAAAACGATTTACCATGACGCGCAAGTACCTGAATGGACTGCGGTTTACTCATAAATTAACGACTAAGCTGTTTGCTCTTGTTGCTCTAAAACTGCAGTTAGCTTTACTGAAGAAATTAGGCCTGAGGCTACTGATTGAAGCTGTTGAGGTAACAGTGAGACGAGTAAATTTGCTTGTTCCAGCCATTGGTCCACAAATTCATTTGCCATTGCTATTGCGTCACTGGAAGCAATACTTTTCTGCCATTTTCTAACGCAGTCTTGATCCTGAGAAGTGTACCACTGATGGAAACATTGCTTATGAGCTTCATCAGTATCGGCATACAGGCTGACTACCAGGTTTGGTTTGCGCCCATCCAGATCACATGAACGATGAGTTGAGGGAACGATGTCATTAATGTCATTACGACCTTGGTAAGCAAGACCACATAATGCGACAAGCTCATCAACTCTATCTAAATTAGTTTCAAGATCCGCTGATATCGCGGCGCCTTTAATTGGCGCAGCGAGCAGTGGAGCCGTTTTTCCTCTGGCGATAGTTTGCCATTCAGATAAGGTTGCACAGCGGGATTGTTTAACATCAGAACTTTGCCCGCTACAGGTATCTTGCATTGCTTTTGCAAGCAGCGCAGCAAGTTGCCCGCCATGTGAATGGTTTCTGGAGGCAAGCTCAAAGGCTTTGGCGACCATCCAGTCTCCAAGACAAAGTGCCATGTCAGAACCAAACTTATGGTTAATACTCGACTGGCCCCGTCTGTATGTACTTGCGTCGCTGATATCATCATGTATCAATGATGCATTGTGCAGAAGCTCGCAGGCTGCTGCCCAATGTAAGGAATCTTTTTGATTTTCGAAAAGTGCATCACCCGAACTTAACGCGAGTTGTGCTCTAAAGGATTTTCCAGGATTATTGAAATGATAGCGAGCCGCTTCGAATAAGCTACTGCTTGGTTGAGGCATCTCACTTTTATAAAGACTATCGAGTTGTGACAGTCTATCTAACCCCTTTCTCAATGAATCTATTGGGGACATTCGTTGTACCCTTCATCTGTAATTTTAATGCGGTAGTTATAATCTACCTTATTTTTGAACCCGGTTTATGATACAGAAAGAAAGAGCCAGCATTGCTGGCTCTTTCTTTCAAACAACCATACAAACTTATTCTGAGTCAGCTACTGCAGCCGCCCAAATAACTAAACCAAATGCGATCTTGTTAACAAAATCAGCGAGGTTGTAGATCACGTTGAGAGAGTTTGCATCGGCAGTCCCCATGAGATATCCGAATAAATATCCCGCTGGGTATATAGCCCAGCCGATTGTCACAATCCACTTCATCGCGTTGAACGCGGATTGACAGCTAGCATTGGCACTCGCAGCATTTACCTGCGCAGCCTCTCCTATGAAGATCTCTTTCAAAATGTAGGCCCAGCCTGCCATCCCAATTGCGAATCCAAGCCAAGCGTTTATGTATTCTGCTTCACCTAGGAATCCACCAACGAGCATCACTACTGTACCGCCTAGTAGTCTGTTGAACACGCCACCGGATACCGCTCCAACTGCCGCAAGGATTAGATAAAACTCAACCATTTGCAGAGGAACCGTCAATAGCCAATCGATGTACCGGAAGACTGTTGGAGATGATCCATCAGTTACCCAAACATCCCGCATGTAGAAGTAGTGCACTGCGGCAATCAATGTTACCAAACCTGCTACCGTTAGAGAGGTCTTCCACTTTCCTGAGACTCTGTCTCTCTCAAGGAAGAAGAACACACTGGCAGCAACCATCGCAATAGAGATTAACCAAAAAGTTACGCCAACTGGATCGTCGACTTGTAAATTACCATTCATTTTAAAACCCTTCTTAATCACTTTTTTTTACAGTGCAAACACGCATCAAATTGTAGAGCACATCGCACCACGAAGTTCAATTTAACCAAAACACACGGTTTTTGAGAAATTGGATCAAGGAATTTATCTTTTTTTACACCAAAGTGCAAACCTTTAAGAGCCCTGAATCGTACTTACTCTTTGGCAATCAAGCGAAATATCATGCACTTTCGTATTTTTCTATTCAAAAGTAACTAAAAAAAGCTAGTATTATCAGTTAAATAGGGTAATTAACTTTGGTAATGAATCTCATTTACATAACATCGACTGGATTTTTTTTAATAGTCATAAAATAGTCGTTATGACTACGTGGATATAAATTTGTTCGATTTTACTGGGTCTGTGGGACGATTAGAGTTAAACATCAAAAGGTTGTGTGAAGACTAATATTGGGGGATACGAGATGGATATTTTTCGCGGCGGACTGTTTCTATTGTTAGTTATAACTATGTTCGGATGCAGTTCGTCTGGAATTTCAGACTTATCTAAGAGAAGTTCGTCATCGGCTTCAGTGCAACCAGTCTACGAGGCAAGTAAGGCGTTCGCCGATATTCCAATCGCTACTAATGATTCTGTAGATATCAAAAAGTCGCTTCTACTAAATACTGGAGAGCAATGGATTGGTCGAGCGGTCATCAAGTCTTCACAAAATATAGAGGACGCATTCACCTACTATCAGGCTAAGATGCCAGATAAAGGGTGGCGCGCTGTCACGAGTGTGCAGTCAGAAGTTTCAATTCTTACGTTTGAAAAAATGTCTAGATTCGCAGCTGTACAAATTCAGTCTGGCCTTGTCACTGTTACCGTTTCTCCGCGAGAAACTGAGGCAGATTAGGCTAGCGCCAGTTTAGGTCATTTAAGTAGGCCAGTCAGACGCATCAACAGAGTCAAGAGCTGAGGGATAATCTTTCCTTGCCCACGTTGCAACGAACTCCCCGTCAGGATCATAGACAGATGCTTGCTTATCTAGATTAAATCTTCTGTGTCCCCTGGGGTCTGCGCCCACCCCAGCTAGGTACTGCCAATTACCCCAATTTGAGCCAACATCATAATCTATGAGTTGCGATTCCATATAACTCGCTCCATATCTCCAGTCTAAATTAAGCTCATGAACAAAACAGCTCGCGACTAACTGCCTGCCTCTATTAGACATATAACCCGTTTCGTTAAGTTGGTTCATAAATGCGTTAATGAGCGGAAAAGGAGTATTGCCCAGGCACCACTTCTTAAAACGTTCCGGATAAAAAGCGGTGTTAGGACGGCTATTGTTTATACCTCCAAATCTAAATATTTTTTCTTTAAATCGGTGAGCGTACCATTGGAAGTACTCACGCCAGAGTAGCTCAAAAAATATCCAGTAAGTTGAATCATTACTTTCGATATCTGATTCATATCTCCGAAGTCGAGAAATAACTCTCCGAACCGATAGGCTTCCATTCGCTAGCCACGGCGAGAGCTTAGTTGAATAGGTCATCCCATCAAGGCCGTTTCGGGTTTTCTTATAGCTACTGGCGTGATGTGAAGAAAAATATTTTTCTAAATGAATAGACGCCGCTATTTCACCGCCATGAAAATGGACTGATGTATTTCCTCTATGAAGACCAATTTTGGGATTTTCCCAGGCTCCAATATTTTCTGGTCTGGCCGGTAAAGAGGTAGGTGCTTTTAGAGGCTGAGTGATCGCTAGGTTCTCTACTTTTCTTCGAAATTTTGAAAAACTTGGTGGTAGCTCCTCTAAAGGAAAAGGAAGTTCAGCCTCTGAAAAGATTGTATGGCTTGTGTAAGCTTTAAAAACAATTGTCGGAAAACGCGCTTTTAATGAACGCCATTGCTGATATTCAAACCATCCTGAATTATGACTTCGGTAGATGTGTGTTATGCCAAAACTTTCTTCAAGCTGAGCAATTGTTTTGTCGAGCGGTGATTCCACCTCGATTAGTTGTTGGCCAAGTTCTCCCAGACGTTCTCGCAAGCTATCAAGGGACTCTTCCAGAAACTGCTTTCTAAGATTTGATAGCAGAGCAGGGGTCTTTGGAAGATATAAGCGAGAAGGTTGTATATGGCAGAATAGGCATAGCAAATGGTCTGCTTCAGAGCTAGCTGCCGATAAACCAGGGTTATCTTCTACACGCAGATCGTTCGAGAATATATATAGACCAACTTTTGCCATTTAAATTTCTCTAAGTAACTAAAGATGTATCAATTACGTCATCCGATTAGTCGTAGATTGCAAATTTACAAGACTGATTATGTGTTAAATACTATCTAATCTGACCCCTTTTAAATAACGTAAGGACAACATATGAAAAAAAACGAATTGTCTGATATACGTCCACTGCCCCCACTGATGTTAGTTCTAGGATATGCGGGGTTAGGTCCGTTTGTTCTTTTATCCGTAATGATGCTACACGCTGCTTTTGTAGGTCCTGGACTCCAAAGTTCCTCAGTTTTCGGACTGTATACCCCCTACCTCTTCATTTCTTACAGCGCGATTATCCTTAGTTTCCTATCAGGAACACTTTGGAGCAGAAATGGATATGCTCCAGAGTCGACTCAAAAAGAACTACTTCTTTTGGGTAGCAACTTTTTGGCTTTGATCGCTTGGCTAGCTCTTATTCTTGTCTACTTATCCTCGGTTATGACGATGCTCGCTGTTTCGCTACTCATCGCTGGTTTTGCAAGTGTCCTTTTGATTGAGCGCTCGATGATGATAACCAATAAAAGTTATTGGAGGCTTCGCCTCTATCTAACGGGCACTGTGATAGCGACCCAACTATTAGTTTTGTTTCTGCTAATTGAGGATTTATAGAGCTCATGACCGAGTTAACGGTATTTTATGACGGCGGATGTCCCCTTTGTAAGATTGAGATAGACCACTTACGTAAATTTAATAATGAAAACAGAGTCAGTTTTGAAGACATAGGTCATCCTTCATTTTCAAGTCGTTTCCCCCTAATTAATGTTGAAAACGCTTCCAAGGTCCTGCACGGACAAACCTCAAATGGAGATATTATTTTGGCGCTTGATGTAACTTACCTAGCCTGGTCTCTCGTTGGGAAAAGACGTTGGGTTGCCGCCCTTCGTTGGCCTTTTATTCGGCCAACTGCAAATGTGATGTATCGATTTTTTGCAAGATATCGACATCAAATTTCTTTTTTAGTAACTGGCAAGCGGCGTTGTTCAAGTTGCGCTGATGGAGTTGAGCGAGAATGAAAAAGACAAACTGTGCATTGGTGCTTGGTGCGAGCGGAGGTATAGGGTCAGCAATGGTTTCAGAGTTTCTCGCTGACACATCTATTACTCACGTGTTTGCTGTCAGTCAAAAGGATCAGGCTGATAGTGGTAATGGGTTTTCTCAATTAGAAGATAAACTTACTTGGTTGACTTCCAACTACAGTGAATCATCAATGGAGGACGTGGCAGCAGTACTTGAGGTTCATGCGGGATCATTCAGCAGGGTATGCATATGTCACGGTCTTCTCCACTCTGAGAGCTTAATGCCTGAGAAGCGATTTGAAGACATAACTGAAACAAATTTACACCAAATTTTACAATGCAACACGATAGTTCCAGCGCTCTGGATGAAGATCTTGTTTAAACTTCTTAAAGGAAAAGAAGACTGTATTACTGTCGTACTTAGTGCACGGGTCGGTAGCATTGAAGATAATCACTTAGGTGGATGGTACAGCTATAGGGCTTCTAAGGCAGCGCTAAATATGATTCTTAAATCATTGGCCATTGAGTATGCGCGTCGTGCTAAAAATGTAAAAATCATTGCATTTCATCCAGGCACTACTGACACAGCGCTCTCTAAACCTTTTCAATCATCTGTTGCCTCGAGCAAGCTTTTTACACCAAAATTCGTAGCAGAAAAACTAACAGATATTATGGATAACGTATCTGTTGACGGCGAGCTCTCATTTTTAGATTGGGATGGGAAAGTGATAAGCTACTAGAGTAATCATTGGCGCTAATTATTTTGTCCCGATACTGAAACTTCCCTTTCGGGCCACTCATAAGCCTCCAGAGAAAACTATGGCCCTTGGTAAAAAATTATCCTGCGAAATTATAGATCTGGCTAATGATGGACGAGGCATTGGTCGTGTTAATGGAAAGGCTTATTTTATTGAGGGAGCTTTGCCAGGAGAGGAAGTACAATTTTCTGCAGTTAAAGAAAAGCGAAATTTTGGAGAGGGACGAATTTCAAAAGCTCTCATTCAATCTGATTATAGAAGGGACCCCAAATGCAAATATTTCTCACGGTGTGGCGGGTGCAGTTTGCAGCATTTAGATCACAATAATCAGATCACGATAAAAAATCGACAGCTATTATCAAGCTTAGCCCATGCAGGTTTCTCTCCATTGAGAACTTTGGATCCCCTTACTGGGTTAGGCTGGAAATATAGAAGACGAGCAAGACTAGCGGTTCAACGAAATAAAATTGGCCAATTCATAATTGGCTTTCGCCAATCGGGAAGTAAGCGTATTGAGGCGGTGGAAAAGTGCCTGGTTTTAGATGACTCTTTAGATCAAATTTTGTCGCATTTACCTATGATCTTGCAGGATGTTCCTCATTCTATAAAAATTATAGAGATAGAGTTAGTAGCCGCAGAAAATGCTTCAGCGGTAGCTATTACGGCGAGCAAACCACTTACTACCGATGTTGCGAATAGAATCATTAAAAATCTTTACATGATTCATGCCTCAATTCAGCTATGGTGGAGAGGTTTGAGCGAAAGTCATTTTAGCTGTTTGTCAGATGCCTCAGCATCTTTATTTTATTCTATTGATAATAGATTAAAAATCTACTTTGAACCTGGGCAATTCATTCAGGTGAATAGGGAAGTTAATGACCTAATGATAAAAAAAATGATTCAACTGTTATCGTTGGAATCAAAGGGTACTATCGTTGATCTGTTTTGTGGTTCTGGGAACTTGTCCCTACCTCTGGCTCAATATTTTGATCATGTGGTAGGTGTAGAGGGCGTAAGATCTTTAGTAAATAAAGCAATCGAGAATGCTCGTGATAACGTAGTCACTAACTGCAAATTTGTTGTTGCAGATCTTAGCAATGCTGACAGTCTGAATGGCATTACTGAAATGGTCGACCAGATAGATGTAATTGTTTTAGATCCGCCTAGAGATGGTGCTATGGCAATCATGCCGTGGGTCGCTAATGCCGGGGCGACAATGGTGCTGTATATTTCGTGCCATCCCTCGACGATGATAAGAGACGCAAAAATTCTCAAAAGCGCTGGCTACCGCATGTCTGATGTTGGCATTCTAGATATGTTTCCTCATACCGCTCATGTTGAGTCTATATCGCTGTTTGTAAGGTAGCAGACATTGAAGTTTTTGAGTCTAAGAAGTCAGAATTTAAGCTGTATGAAATTAAGCATATGCGTTATGATTCGCGCCCTTGATCCAAACCTACTAAACCCCAGGAAAAATATTCACTATGTTTGATAAAGACCAAACAATCGCAAAAATTGATCCCGAATTATGGCAATCGATTCAGGCAGAGGATCTGCGTCAGGAGCAGCATATCGAGTTGATTGCTTCTGAAAACTATGCCAGCCCTGCTGTGATGGAAGCACAGGGAGGCAAAATGACGAACAAATATGCTGAGGGTTACTCTGGTAAGCGTTATTACGGAGGTTGTGATTTTGTGGATATTGCTGAAGATCTCGCGATAGAGCGATTGAAAGAACTCTATGGTGCTAATTTTGCCAATGTTCAGCCTCATTCTGGATCACAGGCCAACAGTGCTGTCTTTTTGGGTCTTCTAAAAGGAGGAGACACGATCTTAGGAATGAGTCTTGCAGATGGAGGGCACCTCACTCATGGTGCAAAACCAAATTTTTCGGGCAAGCTATATAACCCTGTCCAGTATGGTTTAAATGCAGATTCAGGGTTGATTGATTATGATCAGGTTGAAGAATTAGCCATTGAGCACAAACCGGCAATGATAATTGCCGGGTTCTCAGCTTATTCTGGCATTATGGATTGGGGTCGTTTTAGGGAGATAGCTGATAAAGTCGGGGCTTACCTTCTTGTCGATATGGCACATGTGTCTGGGCTGGTAGCGGCTGGAGTTTATCCAAGCCCAGTTCCTCATGCTCATGTAGTTACGTCTACCACTCACAAGACATTGCGAGGCCCTCGCGGCGGTATCATTTTGACAAATGATGAGCAGATCGCTAAAAAATGTAATTCGGCAGTTTTTCCTGGTAGCCAAGGTGGGCCGCTGTGCCACGTCATTGCGGCTAAAGCAGTCGCCTTTAAGGAAGCCCTAAGCCAAGATTTCATTGATTATCAGAAACAAGTGGTTTCCAACGCAAAGGCAATGGCTAACACATTTATGGAACGAGGTATTAAAATCGTATCTAACGGGACTGAAAATCATCTCATGTTAGTAAGCCTGATTGGCAAGGAATATACAGGAACTGATGCTGACAAAGCTATGGGTCAGGCCTTCATTACTGTTAACAAGAATGCTGTACCTAATGATCCGCGATCACCGTTTATTACTTCAGGACTTCGTGTTGGTACCCCCGCGATAACGACTCGAGGTTTTGGTATCGAAGAAACTGTGCAGCTCACGCATTGGATGTGCGACATTTTAGACAGCTTAGAAAATGGGAATTCGGAGGCTATCATTGCTGAAACGAAATCCAAGGTTTTAGAAATTTGTGGTCGCTTTCCAGTTTATAAATAAACCTTCGCCTTTTTTACTGAGGACAATACATGCTTGGTGAGCACGAAGATATTCGCTTGGCGGGAACGTGTGTTTTGCTCCGTGATGCTGATGATGGCTTGGAAATTCTGTTACTCAGGCGCAACGCTGAGCTTGCTTTTGCTGGAGGAGCTTGGGTTTTCCCGGGCGGAGCTGTTGATCAGGAAGAGATAGACTCATCATCTACTCTTGAGGAGGCTGCTAGAAAGGCTACGGTGCGAGAAGTTTTTGAAGAATGTGGGCTTTTAGTGAGTCAAGAAGATCTGGTTCACTTTTGTAATTGGACAACGCCCCTAGGAGAGAAAAGACGTTTTGCTACATGGTTTTTTGTGGCAAAGGTTGGAGATAAGCAGAGAGAAGTTGTTATTGATGGTGGAGAGATTCATGAATATCGCTGGGTAGGTGCTCAAAAAGCTATAGATCTTCATCACTCTGGAGAGTTGCGTCTGATGCCCCCAACTTATTTATCAATAAAACTTATCAGTCAGTATGAGACTGCTGATGGTGCATGTGAAGCATTGCTGAATCGCGAGTCTTTTTCTGTAACCCCACGTTTATGCTTAGAAAATGGGCAATGGGTCTGCTTGTATCCCGGTGACGCGGGCTTCGAAACAACTGATCTAAGCGCAGAGGGTCCTCTTCATAGATCGGTGATCAATTCTTCAGGGATGCAATATATCCACTCTGGTCAAGACGTGGGTGTGGCCGCGATGGATATTCCTTAGACAAGAGAAATCTCTGAACGATCATCCTTATGTTAAACTATTCCTCCTGTATTAAAGAGCTCTGCCATGCACTGCCCGTTTTGTAATGCTGATGATACAAAAGTTGTTGATTCACGATTAGTCGCTGAAGGAGGCCAAGTAAGACGTCGTCGGGAGTGTGTTGTTTGTAGTGAGCGTTTTACCACTTATGAACTGGCTGAGCTCGTTATGCCTAGGGTCATTAAAAGTGATGGTACTCGAGAACCCTTCGATGAGGAAAAGCTGAGAGCTGGATTGCAAAGAGCACTCGAAAAGCGTCCAGTATCTATCGAGCAAATTGAGGTCTCTCTATCTCATATAAAACATTTTCTACAGGTCACTGGAGAGAGGGAGATTTCCTCCAGAATCATTGGTGAGGAGGTCATGCGACAACTTCAAGATTTGGATGAGGTTGCCTATATACGGTTCGCATCAGTCTACAGAAGTTTCCAAGATTTGAGTGAATTCCAAGATGAATTGAACCGTTTAAGCAATACCAAGCCTATTTTGGCAGACAAAAAATGAAACTTGAACCTACTGATTATGAAATGATGGCAAGAGCGTTAAATCTTGCAGCCAAGAGTATTTATACTTCTGCTCCAAATCCCTCTGTGGGTTGTGTAATTACTCAAAATGGAAAAATAGTCGGAGAGGGTTACACCAAGCCAGCTGGCGGAAATCACGCTGAGATTGAGGCTCTCAGTAAATTATCTGATGCATCAGACTGCTGCGTTTACGTGACCCTAGAACCTTGTAGTCATTATGGTAAAACTGGGCCTTGTGGCATGGCCCTCATTGATGCTGGCGTATCAAGGGTCGTGGTCGCTTGCGAGGATCCCAATCCGCTGGTATCCGGTAAGGGAATAAAACTGCTAGAGGAGGCGGGTATTGGAGTAGATGTCGGCTTGTTAGAAGATCAAGCTAGAGCGCTGAATCAAGGATTTATTAAGCGCTGTGAGCATGGGTTACCTTGGGTCACGATAAAGATGGCATCAAGTATAGATGGCAGAACTGCGATGGCGAGCGGTCAGAGTCAGTGGGTTACAACGCCTGATTCCAGAAAAGATGTGCAGAAATTGCGAGCAAAAAGTTGTGCAATTATTACTGGGATTGGAACTCAAATGATGGATGATCCGTCTTTAACAGTTCGAATCTCGGAACAAGAACTGGGTATTGCTGATAAATTGACTCAGCCCCTGAGAGTTGTGGTTGATAGCCGATTGTTAATGAAGCCAAGTGCAAGGATGCTAGACCAGGGCGGCAACACACTGGTAGCTACAATCGATGCAAAAGAACAGAGGGATAACTCAAATACATTAATAGATGCTGGAGCAGAGATCATTTTTCTACCTGAAAGAGACGGTCATGTTGATCTACATGCTTTGCTGGCTGAGTTAGCTGCACGAAGCTGTAATAACGTGTTGGTGGAGGCAGGTGCTGGTTTGGCAGGGGCTTTCATAGCAGAGGGACTGATGGATGAGCTGGTGTGCTACTGGGCCCCAAAATTATTTGGAAGCGATGCCAGACCTATGTTTGATATTCCCATAAGTACAATTGATGCCCACTTGGCACTTTCAATTCAAGACGTGCGCCACATTGGAGAGGATTTACGTATAACAATGCGTCCAGATAAAGACTATTAATCATGACGAAAAGGTTTATTTGCACATTTATGATAACCCTGTATCTTGGCGGTCTTGGATTAGGAGAAGAGATAGTTTGGTTTTTTTTAGTTAGGTGAGAATGATATGTTTACAGGAATTATCAGTGCCATCGGTAAGGTAGATAAAAAAGAATCTGTAGGTGGAGATATTCGATTAACAATCGATGCAGGAAATTTGAATCTATCGGATGTTGGTCTGGGAGATAGTATTGCATGTAATGGGGCATGTCTCACCGCTGTGGAATTAACTCGAACAGGGTTTGTTGCTGATGTTTCGATAGAGACGATCAATCTCACAGATATAGGACAATGGCGATTGGGTCAGAAAATTAATTTAGAAAAGGCTATGCAAGCCACCGATCGCTTTGGTGGTCACATCGTTTCTGGTCATGTGGATGGTATCGGTGAAGTAATCTCGTTAGAGGAGGATGCAAGATCATGGCGCTTCAGACTTCGCGCTCCCAAAGATCTTGCAAAATATATAGCGCACAAGGGGTCCATTACTGTAGATGGAACAAGTCTAACGGTAAATAAGGTAGAGGGTTCAGAATTTGAGCTCAATATTGTGCCTCATACGATGCTGCATACTGTAATGGGTGACTACTCGGTGGGAACCAAGGTCCATCTTGAGGTTGACATAGTCGCTCGCTATCTAGAGAGACTTTTACTGGGTGAGAAGGCTGCAGATCTGTAGTTGGATTATTGGTGTGAGGCTTTTGAAAATAATTGGAATTTTAAATCATGATTGTTAATACGACACAAGAACTGATTGAGGATATACGTCAAGGTAAGATGATCATCCTCATGGATGATGAAGACAGAGAAAACGAGGGGGACCTAGTTATGGCGGCGCCAATGGTGCGACCGCAAGATATTAATTTTATGGCTACTTATGCCCGAGGACTCATCTGCCTAACTCTTAATCAGGAACGCTGTGCGCAATTGGACTTGGCGATGATGGTCAATAGTGACAATAATAACTCTAGTCATGGAACCCCTTTTACTCTCTCAATAGAGGCCGCTGAGGGGGTAACTACTGGAATTTCAGCTTCTGATCGCGCTAGGACTGTTCAGGCAGCAGTTGCAAGTAATGCCCGACCTAAAGATATTGTGCAGCCAGGACATGTTTTCCCACTAAGAGCACAAGCTGGTGGAGTGCTGAGTCGAGCAGGTCATACCGAGGCGGGATGTGATCTTGCAAAAATGGCAGGATATGAGCCAGCAGCGGTAATTGTCGAAATTATGAATGAAGACGGTACGATGGCTCGTCGAGATGATCTTGTTAAATTCGCTGAAAAACATCAATTAAAGATTGGTACGATCGCAGATCTTATTAATCATCGTTTGGTAACCGAAAAAACTATCCAATGTATTAATGAACGCTCAGTCAAGACTCACTGCGGTAATTTTATTCTCAAAACCTACTTAGATAGTGCAAGAAATGAGAAACACTTCGCCCTAGTGATGGGGGATGTTAGTAATAATGAGCCTGCTTTGGTGAGAGTTCATGTCAATAGGTTGGCAAGGGATATATTGTCAGTAGAGTCATCGGGTGAATTTAAAGCTTGGTCATTTCATCGAGCGCTAGAGATGGTTGCGCAAGAGGGTCGAGGGGCAGTAGTGCTTCTCTATTACCCTGAGAGCGCAGAAGATATAGATAATGCGGTTGAGACGATACTTAATCCAGCACTGGTGACTAGGCAGTCGGCCAGTGATGTTGTATATCAAAAAGTCGGTACTGGGTCTCAAATTTTGATGGATTTAGGTATTCAAAAGATGCGTTTGATGAGTGCGCCCTTCAAATTTACAGCTATCTCAGGGTTTGATCTAGAAGTTGTCGAGTACGTCAACTGCGAGTAATTCCGTGTACTTCAATAAATGATAATTAATAAAGTAGAATTTAGGAAAGGATAGTCTGATGAGTGAGTTTAGACCTTCAGAAAAAATACTCGATATTTTGGAAGCTCGAGTAGCGGTCATTGCAGCTAGATGGAACGGGGAAATCACAGATGGACTGTTAAGCGGAGCGATTAAAGCTCTGACTCGTCACGGCATAGCTCAAAATAATATTGAGATATTTAGAGTCCCAGGTGCGTTTGAATTACCTCTGGCAAGTCAACGAGCTGCTCGCACTGGTAGATTTTCTGCCGTAATCTCTTTGGGTTGTGTCATTCGAGGAGATACACCCCACTTTGATTATGTCTGCTCTGAGACGACGCGCGGTATTGGACAAGTAAGTCTCAACGAAAATTTGCCAGTAGCTTTTGGCTTATTAACTACCGACAATCTGGAGCAGTCATTGGAGCGATCAGGAGACAATTCAGAAAATAAGGGCGAGGAAGCGGCACTCACCGCGCTTGAGATGCTCACAATGCTCCAGAAAATGGATGGTTCTTAGTATGACAAAAGCTAGGGAGCGTCAAAAAGCACGAAGAATGCTGGTTCAAGCGCTCTATTCTTGGGATCTTGGTGGTTCTGATCTTGAAAGTATTGAAGCTCAATTCCATGCTGATAACAATATGACTAAGGTTGATACCAACTTATTCCATGATGTTTTGTATGGAGTAGCAAAAAATCTTACCGAGGTAGATGGTACGTTTGAGCCATTTTTGGATCGCGAGAGCGACAGGCTTGATCCTGTGTCTCGAGCAGTATTGCGCGTAGCAACTTATGAAATGCTTTACAGTATTGATGTGCCGTATAAGGTAGTTATTAATGAGGGTATTAATCTCGCAAAGACTTATGGGCCTACTGACGCCTATAAATATATTAATGGAATTTTAGATCAAGTAGCGACTATGCAACGCTCTGTCGAGGTTACAGCTAGTTAGCAAGTACCGTACCCAAATTCCTCTGAGTAAATTTTTTTAGCAACTCACATGCTTGTTGTTCGATTGCACGAAGGTATCTGTCAAACAGGATAGAAAAATTTTGGATCAGACTTCATTAAATCATCAAACTGAATTCGATATCATAAGATCATATTTCAAA
>ERZ802822.149-NODE-149-length-52593-cov-14.587783_pt1 | contig 52593 bp, 55 predicted proteins | sample MGYA00345649_ERZ802822 | MGnify/ENA primary metagenome ERZ802822 (study PRJEB30503, sample SAMEA104212359) | marine metagenome | biome: Westerlies Biome; feature: [SRF] surface water layer (ENVO:00010504) within the epipelagic zone...; material: water... | reverse complement strand
GCGGAATTGGTAGACGCGCTGGTTTTAGGTACCAGTGGCGAAAGTCGTGGGGGTTCAAGTCCCTCCGCCCGCACCATTGGTGCTTGCGAAAATTTATCAGGGTGAAATGGCTTGGCGCGGATCGCGTCGCCGGCGCGCGCCAGATGTAGCAGAGATATCTCCGCTTTCGCTGCGTGCATAACAAAAAGGGATTGATGGTTCGATGAATGTTTCTGAGACCAAGTCAGACGGTTTGCTCCGCGAATATAAGATTGTCATTACAGCGGCTGAGATTGACGCTGAAGTTGCCAAAAAGCTGGAAGAGCTGGCAAAGACAGTCAAAATGCCCGGATTTCGTCCGGGTAAAGTGCCGCTGTCAGTGGTCAAAACCAGATTTGGCGATCAGGCCCGTGGCGAAGCCATCAAAACCGCACTCGATGAGGGCGCGCGACAAGCCATTGAGGGCAATGATCTGCGTCTGGCAAGCCAGCCCCAGGTCGACATCAAATCCTACGAAGAAGACAAGGATCTGGAGGCCAGCCTGGCATGCGAAGTGATGCCGGCGATCGCCATGCCGGATTTGTCAAAGCTGTCGATTGAAAAGCCGCGTATCGAGAGCGACCCTAAGGAAATTGACGAAGCGTTGGATCGTATTGCTGACGAAAACCGGCCGACTGTGGCGCTGGCCAAACCCCGCGCTGCCAAGCTGGGTGATGTCGCAACGATTGATTTTATCGGGCGGATCGATGGTGAGCCTTTCGAAGGCGGCGCGGCAGAGGGGCATGCGCTGGAATTGGGGTCAAACAGCTTTATTCCCGGCTTTGAAGAGGGATTGGTTGGCGCAAAAATTGATGCCACCCTTGATGTGCCGGTAACATTCCCGGAAGATTATCAGGCAGCGCATCTGGCAGGCAAACTGGCGGTGTTTGAAGTGACCGTCAAAGATATTCAGGAAAAAGCGGCGGCGAGCATCGATGATGAATTGGCAAAACGTCTTGGATTTGATGATCTTGGCGGGCTGAAAGATGCGATTGGCCAGCAGATCAATGGCCAGCATGAGACAGCGTTGCGCCAGCTGGTGAAGAAAAATGTGCTTGATGCGCTGGCTGACGGTGAGGCCTTTGACGTGCCGCCGTCACTATATCAACAGGAATATGACTCCGTCGCTCTTACGATGAACCCAAAAGCCGCCGAACAACATGATCACGACCATGATCACGACCACGATCATGACCATCCGGCCGCTGATGAGGGTATGAGCAAAGCCGACAAGGAAGAAGCCTCGAACATCGCCACACGGCGGGTGCGTCTCGGTTTGCTGATCACCGAAATTGGTCGCGAAAATAACATTGACGTCACCGAAGAAGATACGCGTCGGGCGGTTTTTGAAGAGGCACGCCGCTATCCCGGTCAGGAACAGATGGTACTGGAATATTTCCAGAAAAATCCGCAAGCCATGCAGCAGATTGCCGGGCCGATTTTTGAGGATAAGGTTGTCGATTTCATTCTGGAAATGGCCAAAGTGTCCGATGTGGTGATCGATACCGATACACTGTACAAGGCGGATGAAGACGACGCCAAGCCGGCCGCCAAATCAGCGAAAAAGCCAGCCGCGAAAAAAGCCGCAGCAAAAAAGCCAGCCGCAAAAAAAGCTGCTGAGAAAAAGCCGGCTGTGAAAAAAGCAGCGGCTAAAAAGTAACCGGGACGGGCGCGGCTGGCCGCCATGGCCAGATGCAAAAACCATCCTGATTTCTGCGCAGAGCGGTGCTTTTGCACCGCTTTGTTTTTCTTTTGATGTTTGGCCAATCTGGGCTTGAACCGGTTTCACCTATGGCCATATAGTGCATACAGGCTGTTGCGTTCGCCGGATCAACTGGCGTGCCAGCTGATGCGACGAGAAGGGTTATTTCACAGGCCGTTGACCGCGGCTGCTTCGATGAAATCTGAGGAGACGATTTATGAGTGAACATTGGCTGGGCAAGATGACCCCTGAAACTGCTAATCTGGTGCCGATGGTGGTCGAGCAGACCAATCGTGGTGAACGTGCCTATGATATTTTTTCGCGGTTGCTGAAGGAACGGATCATCTTTTTGAACGGCCCTATTGACGATGGTGTCGCCTCGCTTGTGTGTTCACAATTACTGTTTCTGGAGTCAGAAAACCCGACCAAAGACATTTCGATGTATGTCAATTCACCCGGTGGTATCGTAACCTCGGGATTGGCCATTTATGACACGATGGAATATATCCGGCCGGATATATCAACCGTGTGTATGGGACAGGCGGCATCTATGGGGTCACTGTTACTGATGGCCGGGGCGGCTGGCAAACGCTATGCCCTGCCAAATGCGCGGATCATGACACACCAGCCATCCGGCGGGTTTCAGGGGCAGGCCAGTGATATTGAAATTCACGCGCGGGAAATTCTTGATCTGCGGAAACGGCTGAACGGTATTTATGAACATCATACCGGCAAAAGCCTGAAACAGGTTGAAAAGATTATGGAGCGTGACACCTTTATGACAGCCGAAGATGCGCAATCTTTCGGATTAATCGATGAGGTTGTGGCAAAACGTCCCGCACCCGAAAAAGACGTTTAATTACAATAGCTTTGTGCCCCTCCCCTGCGAACAGACCAGATTTGGTATAAATTTTGTTTGTAACCGCATGATATAGAGTTCTAGACTGGTGAAAATACTGTCGACTGGCCGGGCAGCCAGGACAAAATCAGGAGCCGATAAAATGGCAAAAAAAGAAGATGGTGATAAGGGAACTTTGTTCTGCTCTTTTTGTGGAAAGAGCCAGCATGAAGTGCGCAAATTAATTGCTGGCCCAACCGTTTTCATTTGCGATGAATGCGTCGAATTATGCATGGATATCATCCGTGAAGAACATAAATCGGCGCTGGCAAAAAGTCATGACGGTGTGCCGACGCCGATGGACATCAACGCTGTTTTGGATGAATATGTGATTGGTCAGGCACGCGCCAAGCGGGTGTTGTCGGTGGCGGTGCATAATCACTATAAAAGGCTGGCAAATGCTGGCCGCACTGGTGATGTCGAGATTTCCAAATCAAATATTTTATTGGTGGGGCCAACAGGCTGCGGCAAGACCTTGCTCGCGCAAACGCTGGCGCGGATGCTTGATGTGCCGTTCACCATGGCAGATGCGACGACTTTGACCGAAGCTGGCTATGTCGGTGAAGATGTTGAAAACATCATCTTAAAACTATTGCAGGCTGCGGATTACAATGTCGAACGGGCGCAGCGCGGCATCGTCTATATTGACGAAGTCGACAAGATTTCGCGCAAGGCTGATAACCCGTCAATCACCCGCGATGTTTCGGGTGAAGGCGTGCAACAGGCGCTGCTGAAAATCATGGAAGGCACGGTCGCATCAGTGCCGCCACAAGGCGGGCGTAAACACCCGCAACAAGAGTTTTTGCAGGTTGATACGACCAATATTCTGTTTATCTGTGGCGGTGCCTTTGCTGGTCTGGACAAGCTGATTGCCGGCCGTCATACCGGCGCGGGAATCGGTTTTGGCGCCGATGTACGCGATCCGGATGACCGCAAAATTGGTGAATTGCTGGCCGAACTAGAGCCTGAAGATTTGATTAAATTTGGTCTTATCCCGGAATTTGTCGGGCGTCTGCCGGTTGTGGCAACGCTGGAAGATCTGGACGAAGCGGCGCTTATCCGCATCCTGACAGAGCCGAAAAATGCCCTGATCAAGCAATATCAGAAATTGTTTGAAATGGATGATGTGCGACTCGAATTTCGTGAAGATGCCCTGCATGCGGTTGCACAAAAGGCGATTGCACGTAAAACCGGGGCACGTGGCTTGCGCTCAATCATGGAAAATATTTTGATGGAGCCGATGTTCGATATCCCAACGGCTGGCGATATTGAAGAGGTGGTGATCAATGGCGATGTCGTCGATTCCGGTGCGGCGCCGCTTGTGGTACATGCCAAAAAGGCCAAAGAGGCCGAGCAGGGCGCCTAACTTCCACATCATTTTTTACCGCTCGCTGTTTCCTGACGTCTTGATCTCGGCGTTACGCATGCTCATATCTGTAATACCAGCACAATGCTGGTTTTCAGTTTTCAAGAGGGTCGTTTTTTATGTCTGACACACCTGTAATCTCACTTCCGGTCTTGCCACTTCGTGACATCGTGGTGTTTCCCCATATGATTGTGCCGCTGTTTGTTGGCCGCGAAAAATCAATCAAGGCGCTTGAAGCGGTGATGGCAGAGGACAAGCAGATTATTCTGGTCACGCAGAAAGAAGCGGCACTCGAAGACCCGGACGCATCAGGTCTGTATGGCACGGGCACCATTGGCACCATTCTGCAACTGCTGAAATTGCCAGATGGTGCGGTGAAAGTGCTGGTCGAGGGTGGTGAGCGCGTGGCGCTAAACACCGACGCTTTACAAAATGAAAATGGCTATCTTGTTGTTGAGGCGGAAATTGCCGAGCAGTTTGGCGATTTGGGCGCCGAGACAGCCGCATTAAGCCGTGCCACAACCCAGCAATTTGAACAATATATCAAGCTGAACAAGAAAATCGCGTCAGAAGTATTGAACGCGGTTGAGCAAATCGACGAAGCCGACAAAATTGCCGACATGATTGCCTCGCATCTGGCTGTCAAAATTTCCGAAAAGCAGGAGCTTCTTGAAAACCTCGACATTCATGCACGGCTTGAGCGTGTGTTTGGCTATATGGAAGGTGAAATTGGCGCATTGCAGGTGGAAAAGCGGGTGCGTAACCGGGTCAAACGGCAGATGGAAAAGACCCAGCGTGAATATTATCTGAACGAACAAATGAAAGCCATCCAGAAGGAACTGGGCGAAAACGAAGATGGCGTTAACGAGTTGGATGAGATTGAAACCCAGCTGAAAGACGCAAAAATGCCGAAAGCCGCGCTGGAAAAAGGCGAGGCTGAGCTGAAAAAGCTGCGGAATATGGGCCCGATGAGCGCTGAAGCGACGGTGGTGCGGAACTATCTGGAATGGATTTTGGCGCTGCCATGGCGCAAGTCCAGCCGGTTGAAAAAAGATATTGATGCGGCGCGCGCCGTGCTGGATGCTGACCATTACGGGCTGGACAAGGTGAAAGATCGTATTGTCGAGTTTCTGGCCGTGCAGCAGCGCACAAAAACCATGAAAGGGCCGATTCTGTGTCTGGTTGGCCCGCCAGGTGTTGGTAAGACATCGCTTGGTAAATCAATCGCCAAAGCGACCGGCCGTAACTATGTACGGATGGCTCTTGGTGGCGTGCGTGACGAAGCCGAAATTCGCGGTCACCGCCGCACCTATATTGGGTCAATGCCGGGCAAAGTGTTGCAAGGCATGAAAAAAGCCGGCACGAAAAACCCATTATTCTTGCTGGATGAAGTTGACAAGCTGGGGGCTGACTGGCGTGGCGACCCGACATCGGCGCTGCTCGAAGTTCTGGATCCGGCGCAAAATAACAGTTTTCAGGATCATTATCTGGAAGTCGATTTTGACTTGTCGAATGTTATGTTTATCACCACGGCAAACACATTGAACATGCCGCAGCCATTAATGGATCGGATGGAAATTATCCGCCTGTCCGGCTATACCGAAGATGAAAAGCTGGAAATTGCCAAGCGCCATCTTGTTAGCAAGCAGGTCAAGGATCACGGGTTGAAAGACGGTGAGCTGGTGATCAGCGATGATGCCCTGCGCGACGTCATCCGTCTGTATACCAGAGAGGCCGGCGTTCGTAATCTAGAACGTGAAATCGCCAAAATTGCCCGCAAGACGGTCACTGCAATCGTCGCTGGTAAGGCCACATCCGTGACAGTCACTGCGGAAAATCTTGACGATTATCTCGGCGTCAAAAGGTTCCGCTTTGGCGAGGTTGAAGATCAGGATCAAATCGGCGTTACGACGGGTCTGGCCTGGACTGAGGTTGGTGGCGAGCTGCTCAATATTGAGGCGGTAAAAGTCCCGGGCAAGGGCAAGGTGACGGCCACTGGCAAGCTCGGTGATGTGATGAAAGAATCGATCCAGGCGGCTGAGTTCTTCATCAAATCGCGGGCGCAATCTTACGGTATTGATTTGGAAGAACTGGCCAAACATGATGTGCATGTGCATGTGCCCGAGGGGGCCACACCAAAGGATGGCCCATCGGCTGGTGTCGGTATGGCGACCTCAATCATTTCGGCGATCAGTGGCATTGAAGTGCGGCGCGACGTGGCAATGACCGGCGAGATCACCTTGCGTGGGCGGGTATTGCCAATTGGCGGTCTGAAGGAAAAGCTGCTGGCGGCGCAACGCGGGGGGCTGACGACTGTGTTGATCCCCAAGGACAATGAAAAAGACCTCGCTGATATTCCTGATAATGTAAAATCTGCGCTGAAAATTGTGCCGGTGGCGATGGTGGATGAAGCCTTGTCGGCCGCATTGGTGCGTGAGCCGGTGCCTTTTGCCATCTCCGGATTGCCCGATATGGTGACAGAATCGGGGCCAACGGTCGCTGAAACGGGTGAAAATTCCGGGGACATTGTCGCGCATTAATCCCTTTTTAACATTCTCCTGCGATTTCTTGCAAAAAACTGAGGTTTTTCGTAGATTTAGCTAGAACAAGATTCATTATGAGTGTAGATTTCCATCATCATTTTAATACTAATGCACTATTCTTTCAAAGGTGCTTCACCAACTATAGGGGGTTCCCATGAATAAAAATGATCTTGTTTCTGCAGTTGCCGACTCATCAGGCCTGACCAAAGCCGACGCTGGTCGCGCGGTCGATGCAGTGTTTGATAGCATTGCCGCTGCACTCAAGTCTGGTGGTGATGTTCGTATTGTAGGTTTTGGTACATTTTCTGTAGCACAGCGCGCTGCAACAACTGGACGCAACCCTAGAACCGGTGAAACAATCCAGATCAAGGCGTCAAAGCAGCCAAAATTCAAAGCTGGCGCACCATTGAAAGATGCTGTGAATAGCTAAGCCTCTCCGCATCAAGGCGCCGGTCCGATAAAAAGGGCCGGCGTTTGTTTTTGTGGGCTTGATTTTGCTTGAAAATAGCAGTAACAAACGTGGCGTTGATTGGGGTGGTTAGCTCAGCTGGGAGAGCAACTCGTTTACACCGAGTAGGTCGGGGGTTCGAACCCCTCACCACCCACCATCAACCCGACAGATATGTGATTAACGACGACGCTAACAGGCCTTTTCGCCTGTTTTTTTATGGCTTTTTCATAGCTTTTTTAGGGGGCGTGATTTTTAGTGTATTTTTGGGGTTGCTCACCGCGAAATCCATGCTACAAACGCATCCATAATCTTCCCCGCAGGGGGTGTAGCTCAGTTGGTTAGAGCGCCGGCCTGTCACGCCGGAGGCCGCGGGTTCGAGTCCCGTCACTCCCGCCATTCACTTGTTTCATTGGCGAGATCTTCCCCTTATACCCGTCCATCCATCCGGCCGCTTTCATCGGCTGTTTTTATATCTGCTGCATATCCTTCCAGCAGCGCGCATCGCGGTGCATTGCAAAAAGAGAAGCTGGCGAAAAGATTCATCTGGACATTGTTCCTGAAAAGCTGGAAGTGGAATGGTGAGGACGGTGAAGTGGAATGGTGAGGACGGTGCTGCTGACACCAAGGGCAACACATATAGCCTGCAGTTCGCCTATATCGTTGATGGCGTAAGCGTCGAGGTAGGCCGCCGGGATTATGATGGTACGCAAACCGATGAGAATTTTGGCCGGCTCTCATATTCCATGCCGATTGGCAATGCGCCAAAGCCGGTTGCCATCCCGTTCTTTTCAGATGAAGCCTTTGAAAACAGGTCTATGCGTGACGAGATGCTGACGCCGGTGCGTCGGAATAATGCGATCGCAGTTCAAACCAAATTTACCTCTGGCGTTGGGGGAGTCTAAAATGAAAAACTTCGCAAAATTTCTGGCAGCAAGCCTGCTGACTGCGGTCATGTTTCCGATGCAGGCTTTCGCCATTTCCAATGTCGATGCAGAATCCGTATCGGCATGCAATGCCACAGGCACGATGTTGCCTGATGATGGCATGTGCCGGTCGACGCCAACCCAATACGGGATCACCATCTACGAAATGGGGCTTTGCGCTTCACATCCTTACGGCGCTGCCAAGACAGCCGCAACTTTTGATGACTCGACATGTGTTGTTACATACAGCAACCCCGCAGCAACTGAAGTCGACCTTGCGGCCAGCATTGGCGGCGTTACGCCCTTGCCCGGCACCAGCACTGCCCCGGCTGTCGGTACCTATAATTTTCCCTATATCGTAATGGGCAGCAGTTTTACCGTTTCGGGTGAGTTTACACACGACACGCTGGGCACGTTCAGAAGCGATGGTTCTGATGGTGTCAATGGCGGCGTTGTCACCGCACAGACGGATTCGCTGGTACAATTCGGGGACTCTGCAAATATTTGTTATTCAGGATATATCGGCGCGCAAGTGACTGGCGGGACGATTGACGGTTTCATCACAAATACAGCCTTCACCCGCGGGGCAAACGCGTCAAGCGGGGCTTGCATCAATCAGGGCAGGGTAGTTGGCGTTATGAATTTGAGCACTCCAGTGAAAGTTACGCCGAAAACCTTTTCCGTTGTGTTCAATTTCCTGCTGACCGACAACGGCATTCAATGGGGTGATGGCAATACTGACGGATCAGACGGTCCGGAAGACTTTGGCAGTGCGCCCTTTGCTGGTTACTTTGTAATCAGGGACGCTGACTGACCACTGATCTGACATCATCTGGCGGGACCTCTTCTTCACTGACAGACGTCCCGTTGTCTTCCCTTTTGGTGTTTCGCAGGCCTTCGCCGCCAAATAAGATCATGGCAAGGCGTTGATAGTGTTTCTACTCTAGCCGTGCGCCATGACCGCACCGGGGGCTATTGTCGGCGCGGCAGCGTTCAGCGTATCGCGGGCAAACCCGGCAGCAGATTTGTAACGCGCCATAAAGGCCTCGCGCTCGGCAAGCGGGATCACCTCGTCAATATCCTCGAACTCACCACCGCAGCGCTCATTCACCAGGTTCAGCAAACCGAACGGCCCGGCCTCGCGGTTACGCAGTACAATTTGTGATACAGGTTCACACAGCGCGGCATCATAGGCCGCCAGTGCAGATGGTCCGATCCCATGCGCAAGGATTTTGGCCCCCAGAACACGTGCATCGATGATCGCCTGGCTCGCCCCGTTCGAGCCGGTCGGATACATCGGATGCGCGGCATCGCCCATCAATGCCACCGGCCCGTCTGTCCAGTGCGATACCGGATCACGGTCGATCATGGGGTTCTCATAGGCGGCCTCGGCGCCGCGGATCAGCGCCGGCACATCCAGCCAGTCATATTTCCAATGCTCAAAATGATGAATGAAATCATCTATTTCGATCTGGCTGTACCAGCCATTGCGGTTGCTGGCAGTGACATCATCGATGGTGACCTCGGCGATCCAGTTGATCATCGCCAGTCCGGTATCAGGGTCGGCGGGAGAGATCGGATAGATCACCATGCGCTGGCGATGCGTGCCAAGCCCGATGAAGGATGATCCCGTGCGCAGAGGCTTTGCCAGCGAGGTGCCGCGCCACATCAAAGCGCCGCCCCAATGGATAGGTGGCTGGGCTGGATGCATCTGCGCGCGAATGGCGGAATGAATGCCGTCAGCGCCAATCAGCAGGCCGCCGGTCTCATGGCGTTCACCCGCTGGTGTTTCGATCGTCACCGTCACCCGGCCATCATCTGCAATCGCATACTGGGTAACGCGCGAAGCCAGCTGAATACAATCATCGCCGGCCAGCCGCCTGAACCGGTCATAAAGCGCCATCTGAAACTGTCCGCGATGCGCTGCATATTGCGGCCAGTGATAGCCAGCCTCGGTCCCGCGCGGCTCGGCATAGATGTCCTGACCGTTCATCCCCACAAGGGCCCATTCCTGCGCTGGCACACCGAAGCTATCAAGATCAGCTTTGGTGAAACCCAGATCCATCAATTCGCGGATTGCGTTTGGCTGCAGATTGATGCCGACACCGAGCGGGCGAATGCGCTGCGCCTGTTCAATTACAAGGCAGGGGACACCGATCTGTTGCAGCGTCAGGGCTGTGGCAAAGCCGCCAATGCCGCCGCCTGCGATAATCACCCGGTCAGCCGGGGAAGCGGGCCTTTGTGTCATGATACCGAACCCTGTCTGCACCGATGGCTGTTTTATCAATCCCGGTCGGCGCTGCTGCATCGCAAACTGTCATACAAAACGCGCCAGCGTACTTATCTGACGTATCGTCCAGGCATATCAGAAAAAAGTTGGTAGATGAACAGCCGCTATTGCCTCAGATGCGGCAGGCTCTAATGTTGGTCGTCAATGCGTGATGCGTGGAGAACAACGATGCTTCCTGAACCGGTGCTGCGCCATATAGCCGATCTAACCATCAACCTTGATCCGGCCCGCGAAATGGGGCGGGGGCGCGCTGGCATACGTCGCATCATCCCGATTGTTGGCGGGCGGGTCAGTGGGCCGGCGCTGAACGGAGATATTCTGAATATTGGTGCTGACTGGCAGACTATTTTTGAAAGCGGCCTGGCTGAACTTGATACGCGCTATGCCTTCAGGACCGATGATGGCGCGATCATTGAAATCCGCAATTTTGGTCATCGCCACGGGCCGGATGATGTCATGCGGCGCGTCGCGGCAGGTGATCAGGTGGACCCGTCATCCTATTACATGCGAACGCATGCCCGCCTTGAAACGGGCCACCCGGACTATGCCTGGGTCAATAACACACTGTTTGTCGGTGTGGGCGGGCGTCGCGCGGCAAGCGTACATCTGGCGCTTTATGCAATTGAATAAAAGCTCGCTCATCGCCCAGGTGAACAGATGGCAGGCGTTGTATCTGCCTGCCATCCGCAAGGTCGCAGTTCCGGTCAGTGGCTGATTTCATACACTGCAACCGTGCCGGTCATCTCATAGGCGATGGCCAGAAGCGGCTTGCCGGTCGGGCTGTCGGCACTGCTGATGAATTCGAGCCCCTCTGGCGAGTTGTGTGCTGATGACGGCATCATATAGCCGACCATATGCGGGTCTGACGGCAAGGTGATGTCATAGGCAAAGATGGCATTGTTCCGCTCCATGCCGATAAAGGCATAGGTCCGGCCATCAATTTCACCAAGTGCCAGCGCCTCGGGTTCAGGGCCCTTGTCATCGGAACGGTCATCCGCCTTTTCCATGCTGCCATTTGCATTGAACAGCTGGGGTGAGCGCCTGGAGATCACGTTTTCGAACGCGTTTCCGCTGTCAAAAATCAGCGTGCCGTCTTCGGCCCAGATTGAGAATGACCGACCGCCATAGGCAAAAATCAGGTCATGATCGCCATCACCGTCGGTGTCACCCGCAGTTGTGGTGGTTTTCAGCCGACCCAGATTTTCCGGCAGCTGCAGAACATCAGAATTTGGAAACATCGTCTTGTCGAGTTGCAGTTTGCCGACGCGCGTTTCTTCGGAAAACCCGTCATAGTCTTTCGCATCACCTTCATTGGCGGTCACCAGATAGGTTGCCCCTTTGACTTCATAGGCGGCAATCGCATCCGGCTGATACATCATCAGCACTGGCCAGCGTTTCATATTGATGCCGCTGTCCTTGTTCGACATGTCGTGGCTTGTCCGTGAGACATTCTTTGTCCCCAGACCACTGACAGCCGCAACGCTGGCTGAGGCGATGTCGATAACGGCGACAGCGTTGTTTTCCTGCAAGGTGACATAGGCCAGCTTGCCATCGGGGGCAAAGGCCACATATTCAGGCTCGGCGTCGGCTGCAAAGCTGCTGCCCGGCTTGACGATACGGCTGCCTGCAGGTGCGCTGAAACCGTCCAGCGAAATCTGTGTCACCACTGCGCTGGCGGGACCGTTTGCCAGATCAATCAGGGTGAAGCTGCCCTCCGGGTCAACGCTGTAGTCATCAGAAGGCTCACCCTCATTGGCTGTCAGCATGTATCGGCCGTCGGGCGAAAAGGCGACATTGTCTGGCAGCGCACCTGTTGGATAGCTTGCCAGCAGCGTCCCGTTTGTGTCGTACAGCTTGACCTCACCCGGAGCATCTGCCGCATCCGCCTTGATGGAGGCAGCGACCAGATCACCATGAACCGCAACCGCGGTGACGTTTCCACCATCCAGATCAAAGGGCGTCGCAAGGCCAAGGGCTGACGGGTTGGCCATGGAAATACGCTCAAGCGTACCGGTCTCAGACGCGGTCACAAACAGGCTCTGCGAGGGGGCGTGATAGCGGATCATTTCCGCATAGCCTTCACCGTCACCGATCTTGATGCTTGCTTTTTCAGTCATGTCCAGCGCTGCGGCAGGTACCGATGCCGCGGCTGTCAGCACGGCAGATAGCATGATTGGCTTGCTTTTGGATAAAAATGACATAATCCGCTCCGTCAGTTAAATGAACCGGATAGTCACCAGCAAATGTTGCGGTTGGTTTACGATCTTGTGATGGTTTTGCGACACCGCTTCATGTCCTCGCAGCCGCCAATAAAATTGATGCGGGTTGGCAGGTAGCGGGCGATATGCGGTTTTGGCTTTCGCGCTGCAAAAGACCTTTTTCCCTGCAGCGATGATTACTGCTTGCAATCCGGTGCATATCCGGTTTTATGGCGCCGTGAACGTGCCGGCCCCGTCTGTGCAGATTGTACCAGATGCGCCGAAGCTGTTTCCCGGACCGGAGATCCGCATGCCAACGCAATTGCGAAATATCGCCATCATCGCCCATGTTGACCATGGCAAGACAACGCTGATCGACTCGATCATGAAACAGACCGGGTTATTCCGCGATAACCAGAAGATTGCGGAACGGCTGATGGATTCCGGCGATCTGGAAAAGGAACGCGGCATCACTATTCTGGCGAAGCCGACCTCGGTTGTCTGGAAGGACGCGCGCGTCAATATCATTGATACCCCCGGCCATGCCGATTTTGGCGGTGAGGTGGAACGTGTTCTGGGCATGGCTGACGGGGTTATTTTGCTGACTGATGCGGCTGAAGGCCCGATGCCGCAGACCAAGTTCGTTCTTGGCAAGGCGCTGAAACAAGGGTTGCGCCCGATTGTTGTGATCAACAAGATCGACCGTCCCGATGGCCGCCCCGATGCGGTGGTCGATGAGGTGTTCGATCTGTTTGTCTCGCTCGACGCTGATGACGAACAGCTGGATTTCCCGATCCTCTATGCCTCTGGCCGTGATGGCTGGGCGGCTGAGGAGCTGGATGGCCCGCGTGACAATCTTCATCCGCTTCTTGACCGCGTGCTGGCCCATGTGCCGGCACCGCAGGTGGAACCTGACAAGCCCTTTGCCATGCTTGCCACGCTTCTGGACAGTGATCCCTTCCTGGGGCGCTGCCTGACCGGCCGCGTCATGCAGGGGACAGCGCGGGTGAACAGCCCGGTCAAGGCGATCAATCTTGATGGCAGTCAGATTGAGGTCGGCCGTCTGACCAAGCTGCTGCGCTTTGAAGGGACGCAGCGGGTGCCGGTGGATGAGGTGCAGGCAGGTGATCTGATCTGTATTGCCGGTCTGGCAAAGGCGTCGGTTGCCGATACCATATGTGATCCGCAGGTCAGTGATGCACTGCATTCAACGCCTGTCGACCCGCCGACAATGTCCGTTACGATCACAGTGAATGACAGTCCCTTTGCCGGCAAGGAAGGCAAAAAGGTCACCTCGACGATGATCCGCGAGCGCCTTCTTGCCGAGGCGGAAACCAATGTCGCCATCACCTTTACCGAAAGTACGGGCAAGGATGCGTTCGAAATCGGGGGGCGCGGTGAATTGCAGCTTGGTGTTCTGGTCGAAACCATGCGCCGCGAAGGTTTTGAGATGACCGTGTCGCGCCCACGTGTGCTGGTACGCCGTGAGGCTGGTCGCCGCCTCGAGCCGATTGAAGAAGTGACCATTGATGTCGATGAGGACTATGCCAGCACGGTTGTGGACGCGATGAACCGGCGCAAGGCTGAAATGCAGGATATGCGATCATCCGGTGCGGGCAAGACGCGGTTGGTATTCTTTGCGCCGTCACGCGGCCTGATTGGTTATCCAAGCCGTTTCCTGACGGATACGCGCGGCACCGGCGTTCTGAACCGCGTGTTCCACAGCTATGCCGAATATAAGGGGGATATTCCAGGCCGCCGCAATGGCGCTCTGATTGCCTCGGAAACCGGCACGGCCGTAGCCTATGCGCTGTTCAACCTGCAGGATCGGGGCATCATGTTCATCGACCCGCAGACCGCGGTCTATCAGGGCATGATTGTGGGCGAACACAGCCGTGAGAACGATCTTGAGATCAATGTGCTGAAGGGCAAGAAGCTGACCAATGTTCGTGCTGCCGGAACGGATGAGGCGGTCACATTGACACCGCCGCGCCGGATGTCGCTTGAAGACATGATGGCCTATATCGACAGTGATGAGTTGTTGGAGGTGACCCCGAAGAGCCTGCGCCTGCGCAAGCGCTATCTTCTGGATCATGAGCGCAAGAAGTTCCGCCGCCAGATTGAGGCCGAAGAACTTGCTGCCTCAGGCGCGTGACAGCAACAACCCTCCAAGCACAAGCAGATAGGACAGGATCGCCACCGGTCCCACAGTCTCGCCAAGCGCAATAAAGCCAATGATTGCCGAGATGACTGGCACTACATAGCCGTTGGTAGAGGTATAGATCGCGCTTTCCCGCCGGATCAGCATGCCGCGCAGGATCATGCCGCAGCCGGTGGCAACAAGCCCGCTGACCAGTACCCAGAACATGCCTTCTGGTGACGGGATGGCCGGTGGCGGCGACCACAGAACCGCAGGCACGGCTATCAGATTGCCGATCAAAAGTGCTGATGCTGTGATCGCAACCGGCGATGCCTTTGGCATTTTCTGGAACAGCACACCTCCGATGGCGATGCAGATAGCGGTCAGGATACACACAAGATGCGGCACCCACAGCGGCATGTCGCTGTCAGCGCGCAGCTCTGGTCCTGCCAAAGTGTCTGCGGCGCCCTTTGCCCCGGACAGGACGAGAAAGATCAGCCCGCCTGATGCAATGGCAAAGCCGGCCCATTTGCGCGCTGACACGGGTGATCCCAGAAATATCCACGACAGGACCAGCACTTCGATGGGGATCACTGCAAAATAAATCGCGGCGGTGGCATTGCTGAGATAGGTCAATGTCCAGGGAAGTATGGTAAACGGCACGGCCATACACACCGTGCCGTAGATGGCAGCATAGCGCCACATCACCGCACCCTTGACCAGCCCGACCCCGGTCACGCGCACCACAACAAGCAAAAACAGCGAGGCCAATATCACCCGAAAGCCACCAGCGCTGATGGGGCCTGTATCCAGGGTTGCAAGTGACGCCGATAGAAAGCCCAGGCTGTACATGGTGGCCAGTATCATCAGCATGATCAGCGACAGCAGCTTTGGCTGATGTTCATCCAGCCAGCGGATCATAGGGAGCTGCCCACAAGGCGGATCATTTGGGAACAGCGTATTTCAACCATCATGCTGGCTACTTTCTTCATTTGTTCGGCCCAGCCTATCATGCTTTGGTCTCTATCGGCGGCTGTCTTTCGCACCATAGTGTTGAAATATCAATCAAGGGATCGTCAGCCCGGCATCTATCCGATCAACTGATTTCAAGGGTCTGGACATCAGCCGAACACAGGTGAACCGGTTGCCCCGGCGGTGATGTTTGCATCGCTGTCGCGCCGCGGTCTATATTGATCGCAAGTCTATAAATCAGCCAGTCTGTAAATCAGCCAGTCTGTAAATCGGCCAGTCTGTAAATCGGCCAGTCTGTAAATCAGCCAGTCTGTAAATCAGCCAGTCTGCAAGTCAACTGTCCCACATTATCCGGTCACATGATTGCGGGACCAACGGAGCGCCTTCAATGCCTGCCACTTTCTATGGACTGACATCTTGTGATACCTGCCGCGCCGCGCTGAAAGCCATTGCGGCGGGCGGTATCAATATTGACAGGAAAGATGTGCGCGCTGACGGCGTGCCTGCGGATATCCTCTCACAATTGATTGATGCACATGGAACTGATGCAGTGATCAACAAACGGTCCACCACGTGGCGCGGCCTTGACGAGGACGCACGGGCTGGTGACACGCTGGCCCTGTTGCAGGCGCATCCGGCCTTGATGAAGCGGCCGGTCATCCTGCTGGCCAACGGGACAAGCCATATTGGCTGGACATCGCAGGCAAAAGCGGCTTTGGGACTTGACCCCTGATGACTGGTTTTGCGACGTTGCCTTGCCGGCGAACGATGCCGATTTTCATTGTCCGGAGACATGCGGGCAGTATTGAGACAGGAAACTAGCTGAGATGGCCAAAACGCGAATGGCACTGGAAATGGGTATGGGCAGTTCGCTGCGCTCGGGTGATTACACACGTGCAGCAATTCGCGCTGTCGAGGATGCGTTGTGGCGCAATTCGATCAGCTTTGCCGAGGCGTTCGGTTTTGACAAGAGCGATATGCTGATTGATATCAGCATAGGTGTCCAGAAACCTGATCTGGTTGATCGTGACGCCGTCAAGGCGGTGCTGCCTTACGGCAATGGCGAAGTCAAACTTCTTGAAGGTGGCCTCGATATTGAAAAGCCGGATGGCAGCGGCGTGACGATTATGGCAAATGCTGCCATCATTGTGTCCTTCGATATGGAACGGGTGGAGGCAAGCGGGTCCGGTGCCACCAAGCCGGATGCCCAGACGCAGGGAGCAGAGAAATGAAGCGGCTGATCCTTGAAATGGGCATGGGCGTCGATCTTTATGGCGGTGATTACACCAAGGCCGCATGCCGCGCTGTACGCGATGCCATTGGCCACAGTTCGCTGTCGCTGTTTCGCTCCTGCGGGTTCAGTCACCGCGAGATGCAGGTCAAGGTCACGATCGGCGTGCAGGAACCCGGCAAGGTGGATGCGGACGCAGTTGCAGAACAGCTGCCACGCGGAAACCCGGTTGTGACGCTGGTGCGTGGCGGGTTGAATGTCGAGGATACGGAACATGGCGATACAATGGTGATTGCGGCTGCCTCGGTTGAGGCATTCCTGCCTGTAGATGCGGATGCGTGGAAAATCAGCGTGCCCTCCGATGACGGATAGAACCCCGACAGAGGCGCTGTCCGGCGCCATCGCCGAAATTGTCGTGCCGTCTTCGGGTATCGCGGCTGATATGCCATTTTTTACCAAGACGCTCGGCTTCCGGCTCGACAAGATTTTTCCGGCAGATGATCCGGCGGTTGCCATCTTGTCGGCGCATGGAGTGCGGATAAGGCTTGATGCGACGATTGCCGATCACAGCCGTATCCCCGATTTGCGCCTGCTGGTGAGCGACCCGGCCAGCATTGCTGGCGGTGCGGCTGAAATCACCGCACCCAACGGCATGCGGATTGTCATTGAACAGCGTGACCCGCCTTTGGTCACCCCGCCAACTCAGCACAGCTATATCGTGCGCCGCCTTGCGGATGCGGCCCCCTGGGTGATCGGGCGCGCCGGCATGCATTACCGCGATCTTATTCCTGACCGGCTTGGCGGGTCGATCATCGCCAGCCATATCCGGATTCCCGATGGTGGGCCGGTGCCCGACATGGTGCATTATCACACGGTCGGATTTCAGCTTATCTTCTGTGTCGCTGGCTGGGTTGATCTGGTCTATGAGGATCAGGGGCCGGAATTTCGGCTGCATGCAGGCGACTGCGTGATTCAGCCACCAGAAATCAGGCACCGGGTTCTGTTTGCTTCAGAAAATATAGAGGTTGTTGAAATCGGCGTACCAGCCGAACATGTCACCACCATCGATCATGAAATGACATTGCCGAACGGGCCCGCCAATCCTGACAGGCGCTTTCAGGGTCAGCGCTTTGTGCATCACCGCGAAGCAGAGGCGATATGGGCAGAGTGGCGTCTGCCGGGCTTTACCGTGCGCGATACCGGTATTGGGGATGGCACCAACGGCGTGGCCGGGGTAACGGTGGCAAAATGGCAGGGCGGTGACAGCGTAACCGCGGTGCATGATTGCGATATATTGTTCGATTTTGTCATGACGGGACGTATGACACTGTCTGTCGAGGGTGAGCCTGATTTTCAGTTGTCCGCCGGTGATGCCTTTGTTGTGCCGCCGGGGAGAGCGGCAAAGTTTCATGGGTGCAGTGACGATCTGGAATTGATGGAAGTGGCATTGCCATCCATCTTTGCCACCCATGCGGGGGCATCCTAGACAAGCATAATGCGCCCCTATGATTTTTTTCTCTATGCCGCCGTTATTTTCGGCTGGTCAACAAGCTGGTATCCGTTAAGCCTGCAGATGGGTGCCGTCGCGCCCGAGGTCTCGCTTGCCTGGCGCTTTTTTGCTGCATCGGCCCTGATGCTGGCCCTTTCACGGTTTCGCGGGATCCGCCTTCGTTACGGACGAGATGCACATCTGGTTTTTGCGGGCCTTGGCGTGCTTTTGTTTTCGACCAATTTTGCTCTTTTCTACAATGCCAGCCTGTTCGCTGCCTCGGGTTTGCTGGCAGTCATCCTGTCCACCTCATCGCTGATCAATGTGTTGATGGTGGCGGTGGTCAGCCGGGCGCCGCCGAACGGTATGCAGCTTGTTGCGTCTGTGACCGGGCTGTGCGGGCTGGGATTGATTTTTGCGCCAGAACTTCAGGTCTCGTCGACTGTCGGGCTGGCACTGCTTTTTGGCGGGGCCGGAACGATCAGCTTTTGTGTTGGCAATCTGATGTCAGCGGCCACGCAGAAACGTGGCATCCATGTGTTTGCATCGACAAGCTGGGGCATGGTCTATGGCACGGTTTTCATGGTGCTCGTCTCTCTGGTGCGCGGGCATGAATTCATCATCGATCCGACCGTCACCTATCTTGGCAGCCTTGCCTGGCTGGTTGTGATCTCATCGGTGCTGGCTTTCGTGAGCTATCTCAGCCTGATCGGGCGAATCGGGCCGGGGCGTGCGGCCTATGCCACTGTGATCTTTCCGGTATTTGCGCTGCTGATCTCGGCGAATTTTGAAGGCTTTGAATGGACATGGCTGGCGCTGGCCGGACTGGCGCTGGTGATGGCTGGCAACATGATCATGATACGCGCGCGCGGGTGACGCAGCCTCTAGGGCGCTGACAGAATGTCAGTGATAGGAATAGCTGGTTACGGCCAGTGATCCTGCTGCCATGGCCAGCGTGGCACCAAGCGTCAGAATGTGCCGCAGCCGCATATACCATCCTGGCAACAGCCCGGCTTCCCATGCGCGGTAGTCCACGCCCCAGGCCAGCAAAAAACCCGGGATCAGCGCCAGCAAGGTCATCTCTGAATCCAGCAATACCACCATCGGCCAGGCATATATGGCCGGTACGACTGACCATACAAAATACCGCTGCGGGCGGGCGTCCTGCATCGCAAGGCCCCAATGCACAGCCCCAATAAAGCTGAGAATGATGCCGCCATAGATGCCGCAGGCCATAATCGCCAGCAAGTTCCAGGGCGAAACACCGCTATGCGCAGCACCAGCACACAGGAAAAACGGGATCAACCCGCCAAATCCCATCAGATTGGCCAGCCCCGGTGCCTCTGTTTCGTCTTTCAGTGCCGCTTTATCGGTGGGCAGATCTGCAGCCTCTTTGGTATCGGGATCAGTCATTGCGGCTCCTTGTGATCCGGGTCAGTGCCAGCATCAAGTGCCGTGCCGGGGGCGGCACGGTCTCGCGTTGCCAGCGCCAGTGTCGCCACCCCGACCAGAACAATCATGCCGCCGACGATCTCTGATACGGTCATTGCCTCGCCCAGAAAAATCCACGGCCAGATCGGACCAAGAACGCTTTCCACAAGCACCAGAAGGCTGACCTCGGCGGCTGGTACATAGCCAGTGCCCCATGTGACCAGCGCAATACCAATGCCGATGGTGAAGGCACCCATGAACATCGTCAACGCCAGATCGTACCCGGAAATGCCAACACCCTTGCCAAACAGCAGGGCCGATACGCCAGCCAGAATGATGGTGAAGACACCGCCAAGAAACGTCCCGCCAAGGACATCAGTCCGGCCGCTGCGACGCGCCAGCACCAGCATGATGGCAAAGGTCAGGGCCGATGCCAGCGCAAACATGTTGCCAGTGGTTTTGCCAAGGGTGAAGCCGTCGCCGATCATCAGGATCACACCGACAAGTGCCAGCGCCATGGCCGGCCATGTCAGCCGGTGCGGACGCTCGCCAATCCATAGCCAGCCGACAATCGCAGCAAAGAATGGTGACAGGCTCAACAACAGCAATGCCGACGCCACCGATGTCAGCAGCATCGCATAGACATAGGTTGAAAAAGCGATGGCCAGCATCACGCCGATAGCCATGTCAGTGCGATCGAGACTTGCCAGAAAGGCCAGCGGGGCCTGTTTGCGGCGCAGGCAGGCGACAAGGGCCACCATGGCCGCCAGCGTCATCGACCGATAGAACAGGATCACCATGCCGTCTTCGGTGTCCAGAAGACGCATGACAAGGCCGACAAAGCTCATACAGCTTGCCCCCGTCATGATCAGCAGCATTGCGGCGTTACGCGACATCCCGTTCTACCCTGTTAACAGCCGTGACCAGCGCAACCCTGCCGTCATCATGACCAGTCGTCATCATTAACCGTTCTGTAACAACCTTTGGCGGGTGAAGTCCATCAGCTTTAAAGGTTTGCGACTGCCCGGTCTGCGCGGCGGCTGCGGTTGCGCCGATTTACCTTTCGCCTCTGCCCGCGGCTTGGTAGGCATGCAGCTGATATACACAATCTTGAACTGGCTGTTTGCATGTGCATGTCCCGGTCACCGTCAATCTTCATCTTGGCACTGCTGGCAGCCCTGTTGGGAGGGTGCTCAACGATGCCTGACTATTCCTTTTCGTCGCAGTTTGATCCGGTCAGCAAGACGTTCCAGCATGATAAGGGGCATCGCCACGACAAGGGCTTTTTCGACGTGCTTGGCCTTGCCGGGCGCTTTATGACGCGTGAGGCTGATCCGGCTGAAACACAAGGCTTTCCGGTGATGTCGGCCGCAGACAATGCAGCGCCCGGCAAGGCCGATGATGCGGTGACATGGATCGGGCATGCCACATTGCTGTTCGAGCATGCGGGCAAGACAGTGCTGACCGATCCGATGTTTTCCGAGCGTGCCTCGCCGGTGTCATTCAGCGGGCCAAAGCGGGTGGTGCCGCCGGCGCGCCAGCTGGGCGGGCTGCCGGACATCGATCTGGTGGTGATTTCGCACGCGCATTATGATCATCTGGACATGCCAACCCTGCGCCAGCTGGCGGCGCTGCAGCCTGACATAACCGTCATCGCCCCATTGGGCGTCGGGCGTTATGTGCGCGAAGCCGGTTTTACGGATGTGAGGGAACTTGACTGGTGGCAGGCTGCCGAGCTGCCGGGCATGACGGTGACAGCGACCCCGTCGCGGCATTGGAGCTCGCGTTCATTCTTTGATCGCAACAAGACATTGTGGGCCGGGTTCATGATCCGCTTTGCCGACGATTTTCAGTTCTACTTTGCCGGCGATACCGGCTACAGCACAGATTTTGAGGAAACACGGAACCGGCTGGGTGAGGCGGATCTTGCAGCGATCCCCATCGGGGCTTATGAGCCGCGTGATTTTATGGTCGAGTCGCATTGCACACCCGAGGAAGCTGTGCAGATTTTTCGCGATCTTGGCGCGCGCCGTGCGGTGGCCATCCACTGGGGTACGTTCAAGCTGACACTGGAGCCGCTTGCCGAGCCGCCCGTGCGCCTTGATCAGGCGATGCGCGATGCCGGTCTGGACACCGCAGATTTCCGGGCGCTGACGCATGGCGAACGCTGGGTTTTCTGATATTTACCACACGCCGGTCACCTGATTGCAGTTGTGCGGCAGGGGGTGGCATTTTATCTCGCTTTACGGGTGCCGGTTTCCCTTGCTTTTGGGGGATGGCTGAATTATTCAGGCTTAGGTTTTCCCAACCGAAACGGAGAGCCAGGTGCCTGAGCTTTTATCCGAATATCTGCCGATTGCGGTGTTTTTTGCTATCGCCCTCGGTCTTGCCATAGCGTTGGTTGCCGGATCGTTGATTCTTGGCAATCAGCGGCCTGACGACGAGAAGATGGCCGCATATGAATGTGGCTTTGATGCGTTCGATGATTCGCGCCGTCAGTTTGACGTGCGCTTTTACCTCGTCGCGATCCTTTTCATCATTTTTGATCTGGAAGTGGCGTTCCTTTTCCCATGGGCGGTTTCGCTCGGCGGGATCGGAATGTTCGGGTTCTGGTCAATGATGATCTTCCTTGCTGTTCTTACGGTCGGGTTCATTTATGAGTGGAAGAAGGGAGCCCTGGAATGGGAGTGATTGACCCCCGCACCGCGCCGCCGATCGGGCCAGGTCCCGAGCAGGACGCCATTCTGAACGCCGTTGGTGATGAGATCACCAATCGCGGTTTCGTTATCGCCAGTGCCGACAAGCTGTTCAACTGGGCGCGGTCAGGATCATTATGGCCGATGACCTTCGGGCTTGCCTGCTGCGCTGTCGAGATGATCCATTCAGCATCCAGCAGATATGACATGGACCGGTACGGCATGCTGTTTCGGCCCAGCCCGCGCCAGTCAGACGTGATGATCGTGGCCGGCACCCTGACCAACAAGATGGCGCCCGCCTTGCGTCGGGTTTATGACCAGATGCCAGAGCCGCGCTGGGTCCTGTCCATGGGGTCTTGCGCCAATGGTGGCGGGTATTACCACTATTCCTATGCAGTGGTGCGTGGATGTGATCGCATTGTGCCGGTTGATGTCTATGTGCCGGGCTGCCCGCCAACCGCAGAAGCGCTGATCTACGGAATGCTGCAGCTGCAGAAGAAAATCAAACGCACCGCGACCATCGCGCGCGGATAGCGGCCAATATTCGACGGCCTGTCGTTGCGGCGGCAGGGCCAAAAGGCTGACAGTGACCCCCGGTGCCTGGGTTACGCTGGCAGACAAAACCACAGGCACCTTGTTGCCCGTCGGCATGACGCCCGGCGGCGGTTAATTGATGGCCCTTAGACGGGTAACGGGAACAGGTGCATGACCGAGGCCACCGAAACATCTGAAACAGGCATTGCTGATGTGCCAAGCCCGCAGGCGTTGATGATTGATCATCTGCGCAATCTGCTGGGAGACATGCTCGAGGACGCGTCGGTTCATCAGGGTCAGATCGTCCTGCGGACAGGTGTTACCTCTATCGTTGCAACGCTGACGGCCCTGCGCGATGACCAGCACGCTGCTTTCAACCAGATGATTGATCTGACAGCCGTTGACTATCCAGAGCGTCCGGACCGGTTTGAAATGGTCTATGTGCTGCTGTCGATGCGCAACAATATGCGCATGCGCGTTATGGTCAGCGTCGGCGAGGGGCAGGCGGTGCCATCCATTACCCAGGTCTATTCATCGGCCAACTGGCCGGAGCGCGAGGCGTGGGACATGTTCGGCATCTTTTTTGCCGGCCATCCCGATTTGCGGCGCTTGCTGACAGACTATGGCTTTGAAGGCCATCCGCTGCGCAAGGATTTTCCGCTGACCGGCCATGTGGAGGTCAGATATGACGACACATTGCGCCGCGTCGTGAATGAGCCTGTCAGTCTGGTTCAGGAATTTCGTGATTTTGATTTTCTCAGCCCGTGGGAAGGTATGCAGGCCAATATCCCGGGCGATGAAAAAGCCAGCAAGGACGGGTGAGGGAACAGACCATGGCAGAGATGCAGATCAAACCCATCACCATGAATTTTGGCCCGCAGCATCCGGCAGCGCACGGCGTTTTGCGTCTTGTGCTGGAAATGGATGGTGAGGTGATTGAGCGCGCCGACCCGCATATCGGGCTGCTGCATCGCGGTACCGAAAAGCTCATTGAGCACAAAACCTATCTTCAGGCGCTGCCATATTTCGACCGGCTGGATTACGTATCGCCGATGAATCAGGAACATGCCTGGGCACTGGCCGTTGAAAAGGCGGTCGGGATCGAGGTGCCGCTGCGCGGCCAGTATATCCGCGTCCTGTATTGCGAGATCGGCCGTATCCTGAACCATGTGATGAACCTGACAACCTTTGCCATTGATGTGGGCGCGATGACGCCGCTTCTGTGGGGGTTTGAGGAACGCGAACAGCTGATGGGCTTTTATGAGCGCGCCTGCGGTGCCCGTCTTCACGCTGCCTATTTCCGCCCTGGCGGTGTGCATCAGGATTTGCCTGACGGGCTGCTGGACGAGATCGGTGACTGGGCTGAGCGCTTTCCAAGCTTTGTCAGCGATATGGAAACCCTGCTGACCGAGAACCGTATTTTCAAACAGCGGACGGTCGATATCGGGGTGATTACCGAGGAAGCGGCGCTTGATCTGGGCATGACCGGCCCGTGCCTGCGCGCCAGCGGTGTGGCCTGGGATTTGCGCAAGTCGCAGCCCTATGATGTCTACAGCGAGATGGATTTCGACATTCCGGTAGGCAAGACCGGCGATTGCTATGCACGGTATCTGGTGCGTATCGAGGAAATGCGCCAGTCGCTGCGGATCATTCGCCAATGTATCGACAATATGCCTGACGGTCCGGTTCTGGCCGAAAACAACAAGGTGACCCCGCCAAAGCGCGGCGATATGAAGAATTCGATGGAAGCACTGATCCATCACTTCAAGCTGTACACTGAAGGCTTTCATGTTCCCGAAGGCAACAGCTATACCGCTGTTGAAGCACCAAAAGGCGAATTCGGCGTCTATCTGGTTGCTGACGGGTCGAATAAACCTTACCGGTGCAAGATTCGCGCGCCGGGCTTTTACTTCATGGCGGCTGTAGATTACCTGTCGCGCGGCCATATGCTGGCAGATTCGGTGGCGATCATCGGATCGCTTGACGTTGTTTTTGGTGAGATTGACAGATGAGCATCGACGCCCGTATCGCTGATGACCAGCCCGACAGCTTTGCCTTTACCAAGGAAAACGAAGCTGAGATCAAAAGGATCATCGCCAAATATCCGAAAGGCAGGCAGGCCAGTGCGGTGATGCCACTGCTGGATCTGGCCCAGCGACAGCATGATAACTGGATCCCGATGAGGGCGATTGAACTGATCGCCAACAAGCTGGACATGGCCGAAATTCGCGTGCTGGAAGTGGCGACCTTCTACACGATGTATAATCTGAAACCGGTCGGTAAATATTTCCTGCAAGCCTGCACAACCACACCGTGCTGGCTGCGTGGGTCGGATTCGATGATGCGCTGCATCAAGGACCGCTATGGCATTGCGTCAGGCGAAACCTCGGATTGCGGGCGTTTCACCTTGCTTGAGGTGGAATGCCTCGGCGCGTGTGTGAATGCGCCGATCCTGCAGGTGAATGACGATTTCTACGAAGATCTGGATTATGCCAGCACCGGTGCGCTGCTGGATTCACTCGAAGCGGATGCACCATTGCCTGTTGGTTCGGTATCAGGCCGGTCAGGCTCCGAGGCAGATGGCGGTGCAACAAGTCTTGCCGCCCTGAAGCCGGCGGAATAGGGAGGGACGAATGCTGAAAGACGAAGATCGCATTTTCACCAATCTCTATGGATGGGCCGATCCCGGTCTGGCCGGAGCAAAAAAGCGTGGTGACTGGTCAAATACGGCCAAAATTCTGAAGCTTGGCCATGATGAAATTGTCGAGCGGGTCAAGGCATCCGGCTTGCGCGGGCGCGGCGGTGCCGGGTTTCCGACGGGCCTGAAATGGTCTTTCATGCCCAAGGAAGTTGGCGACCGCCCGCATTTTCTGGTGGTGAATGCCGATGAATCAGAGCCCGGCACATGCAAGGACCGCGATATCATTCGCAATGATCCGCACAAGCTGCTGGAAGGCTGTGTCATTGCCGGTTTCGCGATGCGGGCGCATGCAGCCTACATCTATATCCGCGGCGAGTTCGTGAATGAGGCGCGCCGTCTGCAGTCAGCCATTGATGAGGCATATGCAGCGGGTCTTCTGGGCGATAATGCCGCGAAATCGGGCTGGAAGTTCGATATCTATCTGCATCGCGGTGCCGGGGCCTATATCTGCGGTGAGGAAACCGCGTTGATTGAATCCCTTGAAGGCAAAAAGGGCCAGCCGCGCCTGAAGCCGCCATTTCCGGCTGGCGCAGGTCTGTATGGCTGTCCGACCACGGTCAATAACGTTGAATCGATTGCTGTCGTGCCAACCATTCTGCGGCGCGGCGCTGACTGGTTTGCCGGTCTTGGCAAGGACAATAATACCGGATCGAAACTCTTCTGCATCTCGGGCCATGTGAACCGGCCTTGCAATGTTGAAGAGGAAATGGGCATTCCGCTGCGCGATCTGATCGAAAAGCATGCGGGCGGTGTACGTGGCGGCTGGGACAATTTGCTGGCAGTGATACCTGGCGGGTCATCCACTCCGCTGTTGCCGCAGGATGTCTGCAGCACCATCACCATGGATTTTGATGCGCTGAAAGATGCCGGTACCGGCCTTGGTACAGCTGGCGTGATCGTGATGGACAAGAGCACCGATATCGTCAAGGCGATCTCGCGCCTGTCCTATTTCTACAAGCATGAATCCTGCGGTCAGTGCACCCCGTGCCGTGAAGGCACCGGCTGGATGTGGCGGATGATGGAACGCCTTGTCAGGGGTGAGGCCGAGATCCACGAGATCGACACGCTGGAACAGGTAACGCGTCAGGTTGAAGGCCATACCATCTGCGCGCTGGGTGATGCTGCGGCCTGGCCAATTCAGGGGCTGATCAAGAATTTCCGGCCGGAAATCGAGCGCCGGATCGTTGCGCACCGTGCTGCAAGCGCGGTCGAAGCTGCGGAATAGGGGACAGGAAAATCATGCCAAAGCTGACAGTGAATGGTGTTGAGGTAGAGGTCGAGAACGGCGCCACTGTTCTTCATGCCTGCGAGGAAGCTGGCGTTGAAGTGCCGCGTTTCTGCTATCATGATCGCCTGTCCATTGCCGGCAATTGCCGGATGTGTCTTGTCGATATGGAACGCGCGCCAAAGCCGGTTGCGTCATGTGCAATGCCGGCTGGCGACGGCATGGTCATCCGCACCGATACGGACCGGGTCAAGAAGGCCCGCGAAGGGGTGATGGAATTTCTGCTGATCAATCATCCTCTGGACTGCCCGATCTGTGACCAGGGCGGCGAATGTGATCTGCAGGATCAGGCGATGGGCTATGGCTATGATGCCTCGCGCTATGAAGAGAACAAGCGCGCTGTCGAAGACAAGAATATGGGCCCGCTGATCAGCACCACGATGACGCGCTGCATCCATTGCACGCGCTGTGTCCGCTTTGCGACTGAAATTGCCGGTGTGCCGGAACTGGGGGCGATTGGCCGTGGTGAATCGATGGAAATCACCACCTATCTTGAAAAAACACTGGCGTCCGAGCTGTCGGCCAATGTGATTGATCTGTGTCCGGTGGGCGCGCTGACCTCAAAGCCCTATGCCTTTGCTGCCCGTCCATGGGAATTGAGCAAGACTGAATCCGTCGATGTCATGGATGCGGTTGGCAGCAATATCCGTGTCGATGCACGCGGGGCGCAGGTGATGCGGGTCCTGCCGCGACTGAACGAAGACATCAACGAGGAATGGATTTCCGACAAGACCCGTTATGCAATCGACGGGTTGCGCCGCCAGCGTCTTGACCGCCCGTATATGCGGGGACGCGATGGCAAGCTTGCGCCGGCAAGCTGGGATGATGCCTTTTCGGCCATTTCAGCAAAGATGAAGAAGGCAAAACCGAAAGCCGTGGCTGCCATTGCCGGTGATCAGTGCGATGCGGAATCAATGTTTGCGCTGAAGATGATGATGGGCAAGCTTGGCAGCGGCCATATCGATTGCCGTCAGGATAGCGCAAAGATCGGCGGCGCACGGTCCGGTTACCTGTTCAATTCTACCATTGCCGGTATTGATGATGCCGACGCGCTGCTGATCATCGGCAGCAACCCGCGTATCGAGGCAGCGGTGCTGAATGCCCGTATTCGCCGCAACTGGCTGGCCACGCGCCTGCCTGTAGCCGTCATCGGGCCGAAGAATGATCTGACCTATGATGCGCTGCATCTCGGTGATGATCCGGCGCTGCTTGATGATGTGCTGAGCGGAAAATCGAAATTTGCTGCCAAGCTGAAAAAGGCAAAGCGCCCGATGGTCATTGTCGGGATGGGTGCGCTGACGCGTTCTGACGGGGCTGCCATTCTTGGCAAGGCGCGTGACATTGCCGATGCCTATGGTGTTGTTGGCGGTGGCTGGAACGGGTTTAACATTCTGCACACGGCAGCCGCACGCGTTGGCGGACTTGATCTTGGCTTCACGCCTGATCGCGGCGGACTGGATGTGGCTGGCATGTACAAGGCGGCAGAGGCTGGCGAACTGGATGTTGTGTGGCTGATGGGCGCTGACGAGATTGATCACGCGCGTCTGTCCAAGGCGTTTGTTGTCTATCAGGGACATCATGGTGATCGCGGTGCGCATCATGCGGACGTCGTGTTGCCGGGCGCGGCCTATACCGAAAAGGATGGTATTTATGTGAATACCGAAGGGCGGGTTCAATATGCCAGCCGCGCCGCCTTTCCGCCGGGTGAAGCGCGTGAAGACTGGGCGATTATTCGCGCGATGGCAGCCCGTCTTGGCATCAATCTGGGATTTGACTCGCTGGATGACCTGCGTGAGAGCCTGTATGAGGCTGTTCCGCATTTTGCCGCGCGTGATGAGGTGGCATCTGCAAAATGGGCAAAGTTTGGCGGACGCAGCAAGCTGACAGCTGCAGCCATCGATTCGGCGCTGGACGGGTTTTACATGACCTGCGCCATCAGCCGGGCATCAGAAACAATGGGTCAGTGCATGATGGCGCTTGCCGAAGATGGCGCGCGGGACGCGGCGGAGTAGCGACATGGAATTTCTGACCAACAGCTATGTCATCGAACTTGCCTGGATCGTGGCGAAAATCATGGTGGTGGTGGGCCCGCTGTTGATAGCGGTTGCCTATCTGACACTTGCCGAACGTCGGGTGATCGGCTTTATGCAGTTGCGCAAGGGGCCGAATGTTGTTGGTCCGTTTGGCCTGTTCCAGCCCTTTGCCGATGCGCTGAAGCTGATGGTCAAGGAAACCATTCTGCCAGCTGGAGCGAACAAGGTCGTGTTCATGCTGGCGCCGATGTTGACCTTCATTCTGGCACTTGTTGCCTGGGCGGTGATCCCGTTTGGTGAAGGTCTTGTTATTGCCGATATCAATGTCGGCATTCTGTATCTGTTCGCGATTTCCTCGCTTGGGGTTTACGGCGTGATCATGGCGGGGTGGGCCAGTAATTCCAAATACGCGTTTCTGGGGGCCTTGCGCTCGGCGGCGCAGATGGTCTCCTACGAAGTGTCAATGGGTCTGGTTATCATCAATGTGCTGGTGTGTGTGGGTTCATTGAACCTGACAGCGATTGTTGAGGCACAGCGCGGCATGTGGTTTGCGCTGCCGTTGTTGCCGATGTTTCTCGTCTTCTTCATCTCGACACTGGCCGAGACAAACCGCGCGCCCTTTGATCTGCCCGAAGGTGAGTCCGAGCTGGTGGCCGGTTATTTTGTTGAGTACTCCTCGATGAGCTTTGCGCTCTTCTTCCTTGGTGAATATGCCAACATGATCTTGATGAGCGGCATGACAACCGTACTGTTCCTTGGTGGCTGGTTGCCACCGTTCGATATCTGGCCGCTGAACATCGTGCCGGGACCGATCTGGTTCATTCTCAAGGTGATGCTGCTGCTGTTTGTCTTCTTGTGGGTGCGGGCGACCACACCGCGCTATCGCTATGACCAGTTGATGCGGCTTGGCTGGAAGGTCTTCCTGCCGTTTTCGCTGATCTATGTGGTGCTGACATCAGGCTTTCTTCTGTGGACCGGCAATCTGCCGACGGTCGCCGGTTAGGCAAGGGAATTTCCAATGAGTGCAATGGTAAACAGTCTGCGTTCGTTTCTGCTGCTGGAGCTTGGCAAGGGCCTGTTCCTGACGTTGAAATATTTCTTCAAGCCGAAAGTGACGATCAACTACCCCTATGAGAAGGGAACGCTGTCACCGCGATTCCGCGGCGAGCATGCGTTGCGCCGCTATCCGAATGGGGAAGAGCGCTGCATCGCCTGCAAGCTGTGTGAAGCAGTGTGCCCGGCACAGGCCATCACCATCGAGGCGGAACCGCGCGATGATGGCAGCCGCCGTACGACGCGCTATGACATCGATATGACCAAATGCATCTATTGCGGTTTCTGTCAGGAAGCCTGTCCGGTAGATGCCATTGTTGAGGGGCCGAACTTCGAATTCGCCACCGAGACACGCGAAGAACTGTACTACGACAAGGACAAGCTCCTTGCGAATGGCGACCGCTGGGAAACCGAGATTGCCCGCAATCTGGCAGCGGACGCGCAGTGGCGCTAGAACGCGCTGCGGCGAGGGGGGATATAACATTGACCATGAATACCAAAACCTGCGGGTTGGCATGGTGTGCAGCCATGATCGGCAGCCATAAGGGGAGGGCGCGATGATTGAGGCGCTGTTCTTCTATATGTTTGCCGGCGTGATGCTGGCGGCTGGCACGATGGTTGTGATATCCCGCAACCCTGTCTATTCGGTGCTGTTTCTGATTCTGGCCTTTTTTAACGCCGCGGGTCTGTTCGTCCTGATCGGTGCGGAATTCATCGCCATGCTTCTGGTGGTCGTCTATGTCGGCGCTGTGGCGGTGCTGTTCCTGTTTGTGGTGATGATGCTGGACATCAACTTCGCCGAGATGCGCGCAGGTTTTCAGAAATATCTGCCGCTGGGACTGGCTGTTGGCGGCATTCTGGTGTTTGAACTGGTGGCCGCTGTTTACGGCGATGCCTTTGACGGGGTGACCCTGCCGGCAGCAACGGATATCAGCAACACGCGGGCGTTGGGCAACGTTCTCTACACCAAATATATCTATCTGTTCCAGGTTGCCGGGCTGATCCTTCTGGTTGCCATGATCGGGGCCATTTCACTGACTATGCGGCGGCGTGTCGGTGTACGCCGTCAGGTGATTGCCGAGCAGAATATGCGGCGGCGTGACGAGACGGTTGAGGTTGTCGATGTGCCGGTTGGCGCGGCGGCCCGCACCATCTCCACCGTTGTCGCCAGCAAGCGCGAGGGTTAGGGCATGCTTGAACTTTCACTGAACCATTACCTTGCGGTCTCGGCCATTCTGTTTGCCCTTGGTGCGTTCGGGATTTTCCTGAACCGAAAGAATGTCATCACCATCCTGATGTCGATCGAACTGATGCTGCTGTCCGTTAATATCAACATGGTCGCCTTTTCCGCCTATAACGGCGATCTTGAAGGCCAGATATTCTCGCTGTTCATTCTTACCGTTGCCGCTGCCGAAGCGGCGATCGGCCTTGCCATTCTCGTTGTTTTCTTCCGCAACCGCGGATCGATTGCGGTCGAGGATGTGAACATGATGAAAGGCTAGGCTGGCATGTACGCCTCGATTGTTTTTCTGCCCCTGTTTGGCGCCATCATTGCTGGCATCCTGAGCCTTGGAAACAGGGATCGCGCGGCCGAGCTGGTGACTGTCACCGGTCTGTTGCTGTCGCTGCTGTTTTCGATTATCGCCTTCGCCCAGGTTGCCATTGGAGGCCAGCCGATCACCATTGATATCGCGCGCTGGATTGTTTCGGGCGATTTTGAGGCGATGTGGCGGTTACGCTTTGACACCCTGACCGCGGTCATGCTGATTGTGGTGACCGGCGTGTCATCGATGGTTCATATCTATTCGATTGGCTATATGTCGCATGATAATGCGCGGGCCCGCTTCATGGCGTATCTCAGCCTGTTCACCTTTGCCATGCTGATGCTGGTCACCGCCGATAATCTGGTGCAGCTGTTCTTCGGCTGGGAAGGTGTTGGTGTTGCCTCATATCTGCTGATCGGTTTCTGGTACAAAAAGGAAAGTGCGCACACGGCCGCGATGAAGGCCTTCGTCGTCAACCGTGTTGGTGATTTCGGTTTCGCGCTTGGCATCCTTGCGGTCTACCAGATTTTCGGGTCTGTCCAGTTTGATGATATTTTCGCCAATGCGGCGGCGATGCGCTACACCGAGATCGGGTTCCTTGGTCAGGCCATGCCCGCGCTTGAGGTTGCCGGTATCCTGCTGTTCATCGGTGCGATGGGCAAATCGGCCCAGCTTGGCCTTCACACATGGCTTCCTGATGCGATGGAAGGCCCGACACCTGTATCCGCGCTGATTCACGCCGCGACAATGGTTACGGCCGGCGTCTTTATGGTCTGCCGGTTGTCGCCAATGCTTGAATATGCGCCGCTGTCGCTGGATATCATCACTGTTGTCGGGGCGTTGACCGCCATCTTTGCCGCCACGGTCGGCTTTACGCAATTCGATATCAAGCGCGTGATTGCCTATTCGACATGTTCGCAGCTTGGCTACATGTTCTTTGCTGCTGGTGTGTCTGCCTATCCGGCGGCCATGTTTCACCTGACAACACACGCCTTTTTCAAGGCGCTGCTGTTCCTTGGCGCCGGCTCGGTGATCCACGCCATGTCAGATGAGCAGGATCTGCGCAATATGGGCGGGATCTGGCGCAAGATTCCGGTCACCTATGTGATGATGTGGGTTGGCTCTCTGGCCCTTGCCGGCTTCCCGTTCTTTGCCGGCTTCTATTCCAAGGACATGATCCTCGAGGCAGCTTTTGCCGCCCATACACCCGTTGGCAATATGGCGTTCTGGCTTGGGTGTCTGGCCGCCTTCCTGACTGCCTTCTATAGCTGGCGCCTGCTGATCATGGCGTTCCATGGCAAGCCGCGGGCCTCGGAAGAGGTGATGTCGCATATCCATGAATCACCACTGGTCATGACAGTGCCGCTGTTTGTTCTGGCGGTAGGGGCGATTTTCTCGGGCTGGCTGGGTTATGAATTGTTTGTCGGACACGATATGGCCGCCTTCTGGGGCGATTCGATTTTCATTCTGCCTGAGCATCACGCCATGGAGCACGCGCATCATGTGCCGACCTGGGTCAAGCTGTTGCCGGTGGGGCTGGCCACATCGGGCGTGGTGATTGCCGTGCTGTGCTATGCCGTCTGGACGGGCGTTCCGGCGGCCATGGCGCGGACCTTTTCACCGATCCACAAGTTCTTTTTCAACAAGTGGTATTTTGACGAGCTGTACGACATCCTGTTTGTTCGTCCGGCCGTGCGCTTTGGTGCGTTCCTGTGGCAACGCGGTGACCGCGATGTGATTGACGGGTTTGGTCCTGATGGCATGTCGGCGATGGTTGTGCGGGTGTCAGCATTTGCTGCACGGCTGCAGTCCGGCTTCGTGTTCCATTATGCCTTTGCCATGCTGATCGGTGTGGTCGTGCTGGTCACGTGGTATTACCTGCGCTTCGGGGGACTTTAGGCGATGATTGAAAACTGGCCTTTGCTGACGATCATCACGTTCCTGCCGATGATCGGCGTCCTGTTTCTGTTGATGATACGCGGTGATGAGGCGTCTGTTACCCGCAACGCGCGCCATGTTGCGCTGTGGGTCAGCGGCTTTACCTTCATCATCTCGCTGGCGCTGGTATTTGGTTTTGACAGCACCAGCAGCGGCTATCAGTTTGAGGAAAATCGCGCCTGGCTGCCCGCTGTCGGTATCAGCTATCATCTGGGTGTTGATGGCATTTCGATGCCTTTCATCCTGCTGTCGACATTGCTTTCACCGCTGGCAATTCTGGCCAGCTGGAAGGCCATCACGCACCGCGTTCGCGAATATATGATCGCCTTCCTCGTGCTTGAAACGATGATGATTGGCATGTTTGCCTCGCTGGACATGCTGATGTTCTATCTGTTCTTCGAAGGAGTGCTGATCCCGATGTTCCTGATCATCGGGGTGTGGGGCGGTGGACGGCGCGTCTATGCAGCCTTCAAGTTCTTCCTCTATACGCTGCTTGGCTCGGTCCTGATGCTGGTCTGCATGCTTGCCATGTATCTGGATGCGGGCACGACCGATATTCCGGCACTGACCGCGCACAGCTTTGCTGCCGGTGTGCAAACCTGGTTGTTCATCGGTTTTCTTGCGTCCTTTGCGGTCAAGGTACCAATGTGGCCGGTTCACACCTGGCTTCCCGATGCCCATGTCGAGGCACCTACAGCCGGTTCGATGATTCTTGCCGGAGTGTTGTTGAAAATGGGTGGATACGGCTTCATCCGGTTTTCGCTGCCGATGTTCCCGTTGGCGTCTGAAATGTTTGCGCCGCTGATTTTTGCCCTGTCGATCATCGCCATTGTCTATACATCGCTGGTTGCGCTGGCGCAGTCGGACATGAAAAAGCTGATTGCCTATTCCTCGGTGGCGCATATGGGGTTTGTGACCATCGGCATTTTCACGCTGACCGAACAGGGTGTTGCCGGTGCGATGTTCCAGATGATCAGCCATGGTCTGGTGTCGGCGGCGTTGTTCTTTTGCGTTGGTGTTGTCTATGACCGGCTTCACACACGCGATATCAGCGCCTATGGCGGGGTTGCCGCGGTCATGCCGCGCTATGCCGTGTTCTTCATGTTCATGATGCTGGCTTCGGTCGGTCTGCCGGGAACAAGCGGGTTTGTTGGCGAAATGCTGGTTCTTGTTGGCGCGTGGAAAGCCAGCAGCTGGGTTGCTTTCTTCACGGCCACCGGACTGGTTCTGGGTGCAACCTACATGTTGTGGCTTTATCGCCGGGTGATGTTCGGCACGATTGAAAGTGCCGATGTTGGTGCCATGGAACGGATCAGCCGCCGTGAGGTGCTGATTTTCGCACCTCTGACCGTTCTTGTTCTGTGGTTCGGTATTTATCCCGCTTCGCTGCTCGATGTGATGGCGAACAGCATTCTGGCGGTTCTGGATAATGCGGCGTCTGGCGGCGCCATGGTCATCGCGGGGAGATAGAGCCATGATTGATTTCTCGATGGCTGACATTCTGCCAGCATTGCCTGAAATATTCCTGTCCGGCATGGCGCTGGTATTGGTGCTTGTCGCGGCATTTGGCGGCGAAGGTGCGCAGAATGCGCGACGTGTTACCCAGATTGCGATGGGCAGCATTGTTGTCGCGCTAATCCTCGTGACGGGGGCGTATGGCGGCATGACGCCTGCCTTTGGCGGCATGTATTCGGCTGATGCCTTTAGCGGCTATATGAAAGTTCTGGTGATGCTCGGCACGTTTGCCGCGCTGGCCATGTCTTTGCGTACCGAAGGCGACAGCGACATCAACAAGCCGGAATACAGCCTGCTGATTCTGCTGGCGCTGGTCGGCATGATGTTGATGATTTCGGCTGACAATCTGATGTCGCTTTACATGGCGATCGAATTGCAGTCGCTGCCCCTTTACGTGGTGGCTGCGATGCGGACTAATTCACTGCGTTCATCAGAGGCCGGGCTGAAATATTTCCTTCTCGGCGCGTTGTCTTCCGGCATGCTTTTGTATGGTGCTTCGCTGGTATACGGGTTTGCCGGATCAACCGATTTTGGCCAGATCAGCGCTGCCCTGGCTGGCCGCGATCTGCCACCTGTCTTTATCATTGGCATGGTGTTCATGGTATCCGGTCTTGCCTTCAAGATATCGGCCGCACCGTTCCATATGTGGACACCGGATGTATATGAAGGGTCGCCAACGCTGGTGACAGCGCTGTTTGCAATCGCTCCCAAGGTTGCTGCGATTTCATTGATGATGCGCCTGACCTATGGTGCCTTTGGCGGTATTGCCGACCAGTGGCAGCAGGTGCTGATTGCGCTGTCTGTTGCCTCGATGGTGATTGGCGCGCTTGGCGCGATCATGCAGACCGACATAAAGCGGATGATGGCCTATTCATCGATCGCCCATATGGGATACGCGCTGGCGGGTCTGGCTGCCGGGTCGCCTGATGGGGCAATGGGCGTGATGATCTATATGACCGGCTATGTCTTTATGGGGGCTGGCAGCTTTTCGATTATTCTGCTGATGCGCCGTGACAAGGCAGAGGCAACACGGATTGTCGATCTGAAAGGTCTGTCCCGTACCCATCCGATGCTGGCGCTTGGTTTGCTGGTGATGATGTTTTCGATGGCAGGCATTCCGCCGCTGGCCGGCTTTTTTGGCAAGTGGTATGTGTTTCTTGCCGCAGTGCAGGCGGGTCTGGTGCCATTGGCGGTGATCGGCGTGGTGATGTCGGTGGTTGGTGCCTTCTATTATCTGCGGATCATTCGCCTGATGTATTTCGAAGATACCGATACCCCGCTTGATCCGGGTGTTCCGGCTACCAACCGCGTGGTGCTTGGGGTCAGCCTGGTTGTTGTGTTGCTGTTCTTTGTTGGTCTGGGCAGCCTGCTGGAAGCGGCAGACAGTGCGGCCATGGCGCTTGTGGCGTCTGGCTGAACCATATTGACAGTCCGATGACAGACGAGCTTTCGAAGACTGGCGGCGCTGCCATTACCATTGTTGACAGCGCTACCTCGTCCTCTGACCTTGTCTGGGCTGCTGCTGCACAGGATGCCCCTTCGGGAACCGCCTTTCTTGTTCGTGAACAGACAGCGGGTCGTGGTCGCCGCGGTGCCGGCTGGTCATCGTCGCGCGGCGGCATGTATTTTTCCATGTTGTTGCGCCCGGCAATATCACCGCGTCTGTGGTTTGGCCTGTCATTTGTCGCGGCCTTGGCAATCCGGCAGGAACTGGCACGCTGCCTTGCCACTGTGCCGGTGATGCTGAAATGGCCGAATGATGTGCTGGCTGGTGGTGGCAAACTGTGCGGCATCCTGCTGGAGGCACGCGGCGAGGTGGTGGTGATCGGTACGGGTGTCAATATTGCCCCGGTGGGCGCTTTGCCCGGTGCAAAATTGCCCGCAACGTCGCTGGTACAGCTTGGTGACAACACAACAGACCCGGAAACACTTGCCAGATGTTATGCTGACACCCTGATGTCCCGTGTGATGGCGTATGAAACAGACGGGTTTGATCCGGTCAGGCGGGAATGGCTGTCGCATTGCGCGCATATCGAAGGCATGATGCGGATTGCCAGACCGGAACAGTTGGCGGCGAAGAAGGCTGATGCGGAAAAGGGCGGGACGAACAATATTGTCGAGGGCCGGTTTGCCGGGCTTGGCGCGGATGGTGCCTTGCATCTGATGCAGGACGACGGTGAACGCCATGTTATCACAACCGGTGATGTCGACCTGGTGGGGTGAACTATGTTGCTAGCAATTGATATCGGCAATACCAATGTCGTTCTTGCCTGCGCCGAGGTGGGCCGGAACCTGTTTGAGGACCGCCCGCCGATCTGGCGTCTGGAAACCGATGCAGACAAGAATAGTGCGGATTACGCAGCAGCTATTCGTGACCTTCTGGGGGCAGACAGATGTGCTGCGGTCACCGGTGCGATTGTTGCCAGCGTGGTGCCGGCACTGAGTACAGTTATTTGCGATGCGGTGGCCAGCGCAACCGGACATGTGCCGCTGCTGGTCGGTGATGACGGTGTGGATTTGGGGATTGATATCAATATTGATGAACCGGAACAGGCGGGTGCAGACCGGCTGGTCAATGCGGTCGGGGCACAGGCGCACCATCAGCTGCCGGCAATTGTTCTGGATTTTGGCACCGCGACAACGCTGGATCTGGTTGGCGCAGACGGGGCTTATGAAGGCGGGATTATCGCGCCGGGGGTGGCGCTGTCGATTGATGCGCTGGAGGCGGCAGCCGCCCAGTTGCCGCGGCTGGCCCTGCGGGAATTTGGTGCAGATTTGCCGATCCTTGGAAAAAATACTGTCTCGGCAATGGAATCCGGCATCTTCTGGGGCTATGTAAGCATGATTGAAGGCCTTCTGGCACGGCTTCGCGCAGATTATGGGGATGTATCGATGATCGCCACTGGCGGGCTGGCCGGTCTCTTTTCTGCACACTTGCCGGGGATCAACGCTGTCGACCCCGATCTTACGGTGAAGGGCCTTTTCGAAATCTACGCGCGCAACAGCTCTGCTGCGGCCCGCGCACAGGACGGATGATATATGTATAAACCTTCCGATTTGCTGTTCGTACCGCTTGGCGGCTCCGGAGAGATCGGCATGAACGCCAACCTCTACCATTATGACGGTAGCTGGCTGATGGTTGATCTGGGGATATCCTTTCCCGATGACAGCATGCCGGGCATCGATGTGGTGCTGCCCGATCTGAGCTTCATCGAATCGCGGCGTGACAAGCTTGCCGGACTTGTTCTGACGCATGGTCATGAAGACCATCTCGGGGCGATTCCCTATATGTGGTCAAAGCTCGGATGTCCTGTATATGGCAGTGCGTTCACGCTGGCGCTGCTGCGCCGCAAGCTGGCAGAAAACGGCAACAAATACGATATCCCGTTGATCGAGATGAGCCCCGGCTCTGTGTTTGATATTGGTGCCTTTTCGGTTGAAATGGTCGGTCTGGCGCATTCGATACCTGACCCGACGGCGCTTGCCATCCGGTGCGGTGCCGGCACGTTGCTCCATACCGGCGACTGGAAGTTTGATGCGACCCCCGGGCTTGGCTCGGATACCGACAGCACCCGCCTTGCCGAGATCGGTGACGAGGGTGTTCTGGCGATGGTCGGGGATTCCACCAACGCCATGGTTGAGGGGCGCACCGCGTCAGAGGCCGAGGCCGAAGCGGGTCTGAAGGATGCCATTGCGGCTGCCACGGGGCGTGTTGCTGTGACATGTTTTTCAAGCAATGTTGCCCGTATTCAGTCGATCATCAGGGCAGCGCAGGCCAATGACCGGTCCGTCGCAGTGGTTGGCCGTGCGATCAAGCGGGCAATGTCGGCGGCGCAAGAAGTCGGGTATTTACGCGATCTGCCGGATTTTGTAGCCGAAGGTGATATAGCGCTGTTGCCACGCGAAAATATCGTCATCATCTGCACGGGAACGCAAGGTGAGCCCCGCGCTGCAATGGCCAAAATTGCCGCTGGCACGCATGAATCCGTGTCGCTGGATCCGGGTGACACCGTTATTTATTCTTCGCGTCAGATACCGGGCAACGAGCCTGCCATTGCGCGTGTCCAGGATGCGTTGATCCGGCGCAAGATCCGTCTGGTGACCGACGAGGATGCGCCGGTACATGTGTCAGGTCATCCGTCCCGCGATGAAATGATCGAAATGTATGGCCTGATTCGGCCAAAGATCGCGATCCCCGTGCATGGCACCGCCCGTCATCTGATGGCACATGCCGCGCTTGCCGACAGCTGTCAGGTGCATCAGACGCTGATCCCCGACAATGGTACTGTCATTCGTCTTGTGGACGGGGCCGATGATATTGCTGCCGAAGCCAGCATCATCGATAATGTTCATACCGGTGCCTTGACCCATGAAAAAGGTCAGATCATCGAAATCCAGTCTGATATGATGCGGGCGCGCCGTCGCATGTTGTGGAATGGGGCGGTAACGGCCAGTGTGGTGCTGAACCGCAACGGTGTGTTATGTGCGGCACCCACGGTATCGCAGACCGGCATTGGAGATGAAGAAGCGGCAACAGACTATATCGCCGCTGCCAGCATTGCCATCGAGGACGCGCTTTCAGCCATGGGACGCAGCGACAGGCGCACGGACAAGGCGGTAGAGGATATCACCGGGCAGGCGCTTCGCCGGGTTGCCCGCAGCATGTTTGGCCTGCGTCCGATCGTGCATGTCCATATTCTGCGTCTGAGCAGTGATGACCTGGCCGGCGTGGCCTGAGCAGGAGACATCAATGATCGGAAACATCAATCACATCGCCATCGCCGTGCCGGATGTTGAGGCTGCAGCGACGCGCTGGCGCAGTGCGCTTGGCGCCTCCGTCAGCGCACCGCAGGACTTGCCGGAACATGGCGTGCGGATCGTCTTCGTCAGCCAGCCCAACAGCAAGGTAGAACTGATGGAACCGCTGGGCACCGCATCACCGATCACCGCCTTTCTGGAACGCAATCCGGATGGTGGCATGCATCATATCTGTTACGAGGTGACGGACATCATTGCCGCGCGGGACAGTCTGGTAAATGAGGGCGCGCGCGTGCTTGGCAATGGTGAGCCGAAGACCGGCGCACATGGCAATCCGGTTTTGTTTCTTCATCCAAAGGATTTTTGCGGCACATTGATCGAACTTGAAGAGGTCGGCGGCTGATGGATTTTGTATCAGGCCTCGTTGTCTATCTGTTGTTGTGGTGGTGGATTTTTCTGATGAGCCTGCCATTCGGGGTGCGTACGGCAGATAGTCCCGAAGCAGGTCATGCCGCCTCGGCACCAACCCAGCCCTATCTGTGGCGCAAGATTGCCGCCAGCACGGTGATTGCCGGTATTCTATGCGCAGTGGTCAATCTGGTCATTTCGTCAGGTTTGATCACGCTGGGTCTGCCATCCGGCTAACCTGTCATTGGTCTGGCGCATGCGCAGCGCGGGCCAGTCTTGTTCACGTCCTGGCTGATCGCAGACCTGAACAAAAACCGGACAAAAAAAAGCAAGGCTGACTGCCTTGCCCTTTCTTCAACTTTTGAGCCAAGCTTTACTTGTGCCCACTCTCCCTAAACTCGGTTTTTGGCCCCGATTGTTACTAAAACGTTACGCACGAAAATGTGCCTTGTCGACTAAAAAATATACGAATTTTTCTGTCAGGCCGGTTTTTTTGATATGAACGCAAAGGGCAGGGCAAGACTGATGAATTTGTCGGCGTCGCCACAACGCTATTCATTGGCGTTTTTGCAGGGGTTGAAATCAACGCGCGCTTTACCAATGTGTCTGTCGTAGAGGTTGTTTTCACAGCAAAAGACGGCCAACATCCTGCATCCGCAAGAGGGTTATCTTCGCACGGAGCCCTGAACATGGACGGCAACATGATCACTACTGTATATCTGAGCTCGGATCATGCCGGGATTGAACTGCGTCAGGCAGTTGCCACACATCTTGCGGATGGTGGTTACAAGACGGTTGATCTGGGGCCCCAGGACGGTGAGTCTGTTGATTATCCTGATTATGGGGCGCGGCTTGCCGAGGCAATGCAGGACGACCCGGCATCGCGCGGGATCGCCATATGTGGCAGTGGTATAGGCATTTCTATTGCGGCCAATCGCTTTGAGTGGGTGCGGGCAGCGCTGGTTAACGAGGTGACGGCAGCACGGTTGTGCCGGGAACATAATGATGCAAATGTCCTTGCCCTTGGCCAGCGGCTGACGGGTGTCGCGGTTGCGCTGGATTGTGTTGATACCTTTATGGCAACCCCGTTCGAGGGGGGACGGCACGAACGCCGTGTGAACAAGCTGGGACAGCTGCGCGGCATTAATAACCAAGAGCAGTAAAAACTGAGACCTGAACATTGGCAGGCTACATCCTGCACGAGGAGACAAATTATGGATGATTTCAGAAAACAGAGCGTGATGAACGGCTTCTTTTCAGCATCGCTTGCTGAGTCCGATCCGGCATTGGCCTCAGCCATCGGTGACGAGCTGGTTCGCCAGCAGGACCAGATCGAGATGATTGCTTCTGAAAACATTGTCAGCACGGCGGTGATGGAAGCGCAGGGATCCGTCCTCACAAACAAATACGCCGAAGGCTATTCCGGACGCCGCTATTATGGCGGGTGTGAGCATATCGATGTTGTCGAAACGCTGGCCATTGAACGGGCAAAGGAATTGTTTGGCGCTGCCTTCGTCAATGTGCAACCGCATTCCGGCGCACAGGCGAATCAGGCTGTATTCCTGTCGATGCTCAAGCCTGGCGATACCATTCTGGGCATGTCTTTGGCGGCTGGTGGTCACCTGACACATGGCGCCGCACCAAATCTGTCAGGCAAATGGTTCAATGCTGAACAATATGGGGTGGATGAGGACACCGCGCAGATCGATTTCGATGCGCTGCTGGAACAGGCAAAAGCCTGTAAGCCGAAAATGATTCTGGCTGGTGGCTCAGCCTATCCCCGCACGCTTGATTTTGCAGCTTTCCGCAAGGTGGCTGACGAGGTCGGTGCCTATCTGATGGTTGATATGGCGCATATCTCCGGTCTGGTGGCTGCTGGTCTGCATCCCAATCCTGTTCCGCATGCGCATATCGTAACATCGACAACGCACAAGACACTGCGCGCAGGTCGTGGCGGCATCATCCTGACGAATGATGAGGCGTTGGGCAAAAAGATTAATTCTGCTGTCTTTCCTGGTCTGCAGGGCGGGCCATTGATGCATGCCATCGCTGGCAAGGCGGCTGGATTTGGTGAGGCACTGCGCCCGGAATTCCGTCGCTATACCGAACAGGTCATTCGCAATGCGCAGGTTCTTTCCGAAGGGCTGATCAGCCGCGGTCTGGACATCGTGTCCGGCGGTACCGATACGCATCTGGTGCTGGTTGATCTGCGTCCAAAGGGTCTGACAGGCAATATTTCCGAGGTATCGCTGGAAAATGCAGGTATCACCTGTAACAAGAACGGTGTGCCGTTTGATCCCCAGCCGCCGATGGTGACATCGGGTGTGCGCCTGGGTGCGCCGGCAGGGACCACACGTGGTTTTGGCGAGACAGAATTTACCCAAATCGCCGAGTTTATCGGTGATGTCCTGGATGGTCTGGCCAAAAATTCTGAGGACAATCAGATAGTTGAGAAAAAAGTCCGTGAAGATGTTCGCGAACTTTGTCGGGCTTTCCCAATCTACTAATAGTGTGTACACTCCCCGCCGCATCAATATGTAGCGTGGCGGTGAAGCATGCTCTGTCCTTTTTGTGGTAGTGAAGATACGCAGGTAAAAGACTCGCGTCCGGCAGAGGATGGCAGTGCCATTCGTCGGCGCCGTCTGTGCGGGGCCTGTGGTGCCCGTTTCACGACCTTTGAACGGGTGCAATTGCGGGAAATCACCATCGTCAAGCGCAGTGGCAGGCGTTCGGTCTTTGATCGTGACAAGCTTGAGCGCTCGTTCCAGATCGCCCTTCGCAAGCGTGATGTGAATGCAGATGATATCGCGCGTTCAATCAACGAGATCGTCCGGCAGATGGAAAGCCATCCTGACGGAGACGTGCCATCTGCGCATGTTGGCGAGTTGGTAATGGCAGCACTGTCAGAACTCGATCAGGTCGCCTATGTCAGATACGCGTCTGTCTACCGCAACTTCCGCGAGGCAAAGGATTTTGAAGCTTTCGTGGAGAAAGAGCTTGGCGATTGAGCCGGACAGACACGACCAGTCTTTACTAAACACGCCGGATAGCCCCGATCAGGATCGACGGTGGATGCAGCTTGCTGTGTCTGCTGCGCGCCGTGCTGAAGGGCGAACAGGTCCGAACCCGCCGGTTGGATGCGTTATTACTGATCAGACTGGCCGGCTTGTTGCTGTGGGTCATACGGCGCGCGGTGGACGCCCGCATGCCGAGACCGAGGCGTTGGCAATGGCCGGCAACGCGGCGCGCGGTGGATGTGCCTATGTCACGCTGGAGCCCTGTTCGCATGAGGGAAAGACTGGCGCGTGCGCTGATGCGCTGATTGCTGCGGGTGTGGTGCGTGTGGTGATCGCTGTGCAGGATCCTGACAGCCGCGTTGACGGGCGCGGTATTGCCCGTCTGCGCGCAGCTGGTGTGCGGGTTGACTGCGGGCTGGCGGCAGAGGCTGCCCACCGGGTGATGGCCGGGTTCCTCTGCCGTGTGCGTCATGCGCGCCCGCTCATCACCCTGAAGACAGCGACATCGATGGATGGCCGCATTGCACTGGCTGATGGCATGAAGCGGTGGATTACCGGCCCTGAAATGCGCCGTTATGTTCATCTGCAACGAAGCCGCTGTGATGCGATTATGACCGGCATCGGTACAGTTATCGCTGATGATCCCGTACTGACCTGCCGTTTGCATGGTCTTGTCGATGATAATCCGCACCGATATGTGCTGGACAGTCATCTGCGACTGCCGACTGACAGCGCCTTGATGAAAGCTGTGTCAGATACCGGCGTGACTGTGTTTTGCCGGCATGATGCATCAGCTGATCACATGACAGCTTTGCGCGACGCCGGTGCCGTCGTGAAGCCTGTTGATACCGATGATCATGGCGGCCTGTCACTGCCAGATGTCATGGCCGCTGTGGCTGCTGCCGACCATTCGCATCTGATGGTGGAATCTGGCGGGAAACTTGCTGCCAGCCTGTTGCATGCCGAGATAGTTGATCGCATTGCATGGACGCAAAGCCCGCATATCATTGGCGCGGACGGTATCGCGTCTGTTGCTGCCCAGAAACTGGCCGGTTTGCCTGCGACACCTGCTTTCAAGGTGATGGATCAAGGTCAATTTGGCGCAGACAGGTTCATTCTTATGGAACGCGCCGCCGAATAGGGGTAAGCATACCCCACAAACGGAAGGCACATCACGCATATGTTCACTGGGATTGTAACAGCTTCGGGAAAGATTGCCGCTGTTGGTGGCGAAGGCGGCGACCGTGTGCTGCGTATCGAAACCGACTGGGACTGCCTTTCGATACCCATCGGTGCATCGATCAGTCATGCGGGCATTTGCCTGACAGTGACGGCGCGTGACGCCACCGGATACGAGGTTGCTGCATCTGCTGAAACGATGAGCGTGACCACGCTTGGCAGTTGGCAGCAAGGTGATACGGTCAATCTGGAACGTGCGCTGGCGGTTGGCGATGAACTTGGCGGGCATATTGTGTCAGGCCATGTTGACGGTCTGGCCGAGGTGCTGTCTGTTGAGGCGGTTGGGGACAGCCATGTTGTGTGGTTCCGGGCGCCAAAGGGATTGGCCCGTTTCGTCGCCGCAAAGGGGTCTGTGGCGCTGGACGGGGTGTCGCTGACCGTGAACGCGGTTGATGGCACTGATTTCAGCGTCAATGTGATCCAGCATACGTGGGATGTGACAACACTTGGCCGTCTTCAGGCCGGCAGCAAGCTGAATATGGAAATTGATATGCTGGCCCGCTATGTGGCCCGCCTTAATGAGAGCTCTGAACATGAAGTCTGAACAACGCGCTGGCAGCGCTGGCCTGTCGCCCATCGAAGATGTGATTGCCGATGCACGCGATGGCAAGCTGTTTATCCTTGTCGATGATGAGGACCGCGAGAATGAAGGTGATCTGTGCATCATTGGTGAATGGGCTGATGCCGCCGCCATCAACTTCATGGCCAAATATGGACGTGGACTGATTTGCCTCGCGCTGAGCCGTGCGCGTACCGAGGCGCTGGGCCTGTCGCTGATGGAACAGCGTAATGAAAGCCGTCACCAGACTGCGTTCACTGTGTCCATCGAAGCGCGTGAGGGCGTGACCACCGGTATCTCTGCCACCGATCGCGCGCATACCATTCGAACTGCCATTGACCCGCAATGCACGGAAAAGGATATCACCACGCCGGGACATATTTTCCCGCTTGTGGCACGCGATGGGGGAACGCTGGTGCGGGCAGGGCATACCGAAGCCGTTGTCGATATTGCGCGCGCCGCCGGTGTTGAAGAGCCATCAGGCGTGATCTGCGAAATCATGAAAGATGACGGCGAGATGGCCCGCCTGCCTGATCTGATCGGTTTCGCAGCCGAACATGATCTGAAAATCGGATCGATCGCCGATCTGATCGCGTACCGTCGCAGCAGCGAAACGCTGGTCCAGAGAACTGTCGAAACCAGTGTAAAGACTCGGGTTGGCGGTGACTGGCGGTTGATGATTTTTGAAAACACCATCTCCGGCATCGAGCATATTGCGCTGATCAAGGGGGATATCTCCACCCCTGAACCGGTGCTGGTGCGCATGCACAGGCTGGATATGATGTCGGACGTGATTGGTGAGGTGTCTGACAGTCGTACAGGTCATGAACTGGAATCGGCGATGAAGACAATTTCTGATGCTGGCAGGGGCATTGTCGTGCTACTGCGGGAAAGCTTGAAGACACGCCTGTCCGAAACCATCAGCGCCAGCCTGAGCGGTGGTGGGGCGTCAGACCAGTCTCAAGGTTTGCGCGAATACGGGGTTGGTGCGCAAATACTGAATGAGCTGGGGGTCAGCCGCATGATTCTGCTGTCAAACCATCAGGCAAATGTCATCAGTCTTGACGGTTATGAGCTTGAGATTACGGGCTGGCAGCCGCTGGACCAGACCAGCGCCGGGAAGGGAAACTGATGAGCGGGCATTTTCTGATCGTCGAAGCACGTTTCTATGAAGACCTTGCCGATGCACAGGTAGAGGGCGCTGAGCAGGCTTTGAAGAAAGCGGGTGCCAGCTGGGAGCGTATCAGCGTGCCGGGTGCTCTGGAGATACCGGCGGCGATCGCATTTGCCGAAACAGGTGCCCGCCATTATGACGGCTATGTCGCGCTTGGCTGTGTTATCCGCGGTGAGACAACGCATTACGATATTGTGTGCGGCGAATCTGCACGCGCATTGATGGACCTTGCCGTGGCAGAAAACCTGGCGATTGGCAACGGTATCCTGACAGTCGAGAATTCTGATCAGGCCTGGGACCGGGCAGATCACAAGCGCAAGGACAAGGGCGGCGGCGCGGCAGAGGCTGCGATTGCCATGGCCGCATTGAAACAGGAACTTGGTGCAGATGGCTAATCCGCAGGAATCGTTGAAACCGGTGCCTGTGCGCCGCCGGTCCGCGGCGCGCCTTGCCGTGGTGCAGGTCGCCTATCAGCAGCAGATGTCCGGCGAGTCACTGGTCGATTTCCTGCCCATCTTTCTGAAACACTATGTCGAAGATATTGTGAAGGCCTTTCGCGTGAAGGATGTTGATCATACGCATCTGAACGCACTTGCTGCCGGTATAGAGGCGAATGCTGAAAGTCTTGATAAAGCTGTCAGCGCCTGTCTGTCGGCGGACTGGAGCCTTGACCGGCTGACTGTTATTGACCGGGCCATCCTGCATGCTGGAACCTTTGAGCTGAAAGAGATGCCGCATTTGCCGGCGCGTGCTGTGGTCAGCGAATATGCAGCAATTGCCGATGTATGTGGCAGCGATGTCGGGTTCATCAACGCAGTGCTGGACCGGGTGGCACGTCAGGCCAGATCGGTTGAAATGGATCGCGAACGCGCAAATGTGTGACGGCGTTATACCTGTATGAGGTATGTCTGTGATCAGTTGCCGCGGCGGCGCAAGGTAGAGAACAACTGCTCTGCCAGGGTGTAATTGTCACCCGGGGTTGGTGTTTTCTTGTCCAGATTGGCGATCACCTGACCGGTACTCTCATCACGCACCTCGATATCTTCCACCACATTGCTGTCATCGAAAATGAAGACAACAAGGGTGCGCGTGGTTGTGCGTTTGCGACCGGCAGCGGGTTCGATCATCACGTCATTCAGATAATAAATCTTGCCAGATTCGAAGGCACCCTCAAAGCTGGGCCGGCCGAGAAGGGCGATAACGCCCGCACGGTTGGTCACACCGGGTTCAATCTCGTTCAGTTCGGCTTCATCGATAACCTGGCCATGCGATGAAACACGCGCATCACACCCACCCAGAACAATGCCAAACATCATGATGGCAAGCACAGTCAGGCGGTGAAACATTGACAATCCGCGATGCGACGATGCGTCAAACAAGCCTCTGGCCATCTTGGGGTTCCTGCATTATTGATGCGTCTGGAAAACGGTCTGTTTCCAGCGTTGCCGCTACCATAGTAGGATGAACCGATGAAGAAAAGCCAAGAAACCGGATGGCTGGGAAATATGCTTTCCTGGGGTCAGCGGCGGCAGATGCAGCGCTCGGAAACACTATATACCAACGCTGTAGAAATGGCGCGCAACCCCCTGTTTTATAATAAATTTGATGTAAAAGACGATGTTGATGGCAGGTTTGATGCGCTTGCCTTGTGTGTCTCGCTTGTGATGCGCCGCCTGAAGGGGCTTGGCGATGAGGGAAGTGTGCTCAGCCAGCAATTATTCGATACCATGTTTGCCGATATGGACCTGACCCTTCGTGAGATGGGTGCTGGTGATATTGGTGTGGCCAAGCGTGTACGGGTCATGTCAGAGGCGTTTGCGGGCCGGCTGAATGCCTATGCAACATCGCTTGATCGTGATGATCGTGACGCGCTGGCAGCGGCACTGGAACGTAATCTGCTGCGTGGCACCGGCAAAGCAGACGCGGAATTGCTGAACTTTGTCATCGATCTTGATCGCGGTGTGCAGGCGGTAGCGGACGATGTCATTCTTGCCGGACGTCTCGATTAGGTTGATACGCCGGTAATCCAGTTCGGCGCGGCAGGGATCGCCAAGGAGCCAAAGGGGCTTTTCAAAAAAGCCGGTCCAAACAGGGCCAGTACTGTATAGTGCCCGCAGCACCGATCCCTGAATAGCACCCATGGGGGCGATCATGCAGAAGATGTCATTGAATACCGTCATAGATGTAGACACATTGCCCTTTTCCGGGCCGCAGATCTGCAAGATAGATTGTGATGAAACCGAGCGTGCGGCGCTGGCCACGCGGTTTGGATTCGCTGCTGTCGCCGAGCTTTCAGCACGATTGAAGGTAAAGCGTGCAGGACCTGGTCACTGGAATGTCACTGGCAGATTGCAGGCTGAGGTGACGCAGCTTTGCGGTGTTACCGGCGAGCCGGTGCCAGAATCGGTGGATTTTACAATCGAAGAACGCTATGGTCGCGCATCTGAAGAGGGGACGGATATAGACGTTACCCTGGATGGTTTTGAACCTTTGGTGGACGGTGCTATAGACTTGGGAGAAATAGTTGCCCAGTCGTTGGCAATATCGGTAAATCCATGGCCACGCAGCGTCGACGCGCCGCACAGTTTTGAGGCGGGTGAAAGTGAAAAAGAACATCCGTTTGCAGGGCTTGCCGCGCTAAAGTCGCCAGACTAGCGCCGGAAATGCGCTGAACGGACCAGAGGGTACCTCGATAGTGACTTCAAATTCGCAGAAAATCCGTATTGCCCTTGACGCCATGGGCGGTGACAATGCGCCGGAATGCGTTGTCAGCGGCGCCGATATCGTGCGCGCCTCGCACCGCCATATCGAGATGGTGTTCTTTGGCAACAAAGCGCGGATAGAACCGTTGCTGCAGCGCAGCCGATATCTGGGTGATGCTACAATCATTCATACGGATGATGCGGTCTCGCCAGATGATACGGCATCGCAGGCGGTGCGACGCGGCAAGATGACATCGATGTGGCTTGCCATTGCCAGTGTTGCCGCCGGTGAGGCGGATGCCGTCGTGTCGGCGGGCAATACCGGTGCATTGATGGCTATGTCCAAATTGCAGTTCCGCACCATGCCCGGTGTCACTCGCCCCGCCATTGCCGCTTTTTTCCCGACAACGGGTGATCTGATGTGCATGCTGGATCTGGGTGCCAATCTTGAATGTGATGCTGAAAACCTTGTCCAGTTTGCCGTTCTGGGGCAGGCGTTCTTCCGCAGCCTGACTGGCGAGGCAACGCCGCGCGTCGGGTTGCTGAATGTTGGTGAGGAAGAACAGAAGGGCCATGAATATATCCGTGAAGCGGCGCGCCGGCTTTCCGAGGCAGAGCTTGGCGTCAACTATCAGGGATTTGTTGAAGGGTCGGATCTTGTTACCGGCAACATCGACGTGGTTGTGACTGACGGGTTCACCGGCAATGTATCGCTGAAGACGGCCGAGGGCATTTCCGGCTTGTTCACCACGTTGTTACGGCGCAGCCTTGGCGGGTCTATTCTGGCGCGCATTGGGTATCTTTTTGTGCGCAATGCGATCAGGGATATGCGGCGACATATCGATCCGCGCTATTATAATGGCGCTGTGTTTCTGGGGTTGAACGGTATCGCTGTTAAATCGCATGGGGGAACAGACAAGGTGGGTTTTGCCAATGCAATCAATGTGGCGGCTGAACTTGTTGACCATGGGTTTATCCCGGATGTCAGTGACGCGATTTCTCGCGCCAACACCCAGTTGGAGAAGATGAAAGAAGATGCCTGAGACATCCATTCTGATGACCTCGGTCGGCGGTTATCTTCCAGAGCGTATTGTCACCAACGAAGATCTGGTCAGCATGGTGGATACCAGCGACGAATGGATTCGCCAGCGCACCGGAATCTGCCAGCGTCATATTGTTGCCGAGGATGAAAAGACATCCGATCTTGCTTGTCATGCTGCCCGCAAGGCGCTGGCGGGTGCCGGACTTGAATCAACTGATATTGATCTGATCATCATTGCGACATCGACCCCTGACGATACCTTTCCATCGACCGCGACACGGGTCCAGCATATGCTTGGTGCGACCAGTGCGATCGCCTTTGATGTGCAGGCTGTATGCGCCGGCTTTGTTTATGCGCTGGATATCGCTGATGCGATGCTGCGTGCCGGGCGCGGCAAGCGCGCCATTGTCATCGGCGCAGAGAGTTTTTCCAAAATTCTCGACTGGGAAGACCGGTCAACCTGCGTGTTGTTCGGTGACGGGGCAGGCGCAGTGATTCTTGAAAGCAGTCAGGATGCAGACGGCTATGGTGTTCTTGCCAGCAAGCTGCATTCCGACGGGGCGCATCGCGATATTCTGTATGTGGATGGTGGCCCGTCCAGCACCGGTCAGGTGGGGCATCTGCGCATGGAAGGGAACAAGGTATTCCGGCATGCGGTTGAAAAACTGTCGACAGTGATGGACGAAGTTCTGGAGCTTGCCAGCATGAAGGTAGAGCAGATTGACTGGCTTGTTCCGCATCAGGCCAACATCCGGATTATCGAGGGCATGCAGAAAAAGATGGGCCTTGGCGATGACCGCGTCGTGAAAACGGTGGACCGGCACGCCAACACATCAGCCGCATCGATTCCGCTGGCACTGTCTGCCGCTGTTGCGGATGGCCGGATTGAAAATGGCCAGATACTGGCCTTTGAGGCGATTGGTGGCGGGCTGGTCTGGGGGGCGGCGCTAGTCCGCTTTGGACGGCCCTGACATACCGGTTATGTCGGCGGCAGGACGTACGACAATCCCGTGGCAGACCGGGTTGATTAGCAAGCAGGTTAGCAGCAGGGCATAAACGTTTGTATGCAAGATCATATTTTTTTCTTCAAAGCTTCAGATCGAATTGACTCGGTTGGTAATTCTCTTTAGCGTTTGGGCATGTCAAAGACTCTTACACGCGCTGACCTCACCGAAGCGGTTTACAAAAACATTGGCCTTTCGCGCAATGAATCTGCCGAGCTGGTGGAAACATTCCTTGAAGAGGTGTGCGGTTGTCTTGAAGCAGGCGAAGAGGTGAAGTTGTCTTCGTTCGGCACATTTTCCGTACATGCCAAGCGCGAACGCGTGGGACGCAACCCGAAGACCGGCGTGGAAGCTACCATCACGCCGCGCCGTGTGCTGTCTTTCCGCCCGTCGCATATCCTCAAAGACCGGGTCGACGGCTCATCATGACTGAAAAATCAGATGACGCGTTCCGGACAATCTCGGAGGTAGCGGAGCATCTTGAAATTCCCCCGCATGTTCTGCGGTTCTGGGAAACCAAGTTTTCTGCCTTGCGGCCATTAAAGCGCAGCGGCGGACGGCGTTATTATCGTCCTGATGATGTGGCGCTTCTCGAGCGCATCCGTGATTTGCTGTATAATGAAGGTTTTACGATCAAGGGTGCACAAAAGCACCTGAGCGCCAAGGGTGGTGCTGGCGGGCGCCTGGCGGCGTCAACTCATACGCCGTCTGTGGGTCTTGCCGAGGCAATCTCCTGCCTTGAGGACGCGCGTGACAGTATCGCGGCGCTACAACGCACGCTCGACAGCCAGTCCTGACTGGCCCGTCAGCCTATTTCGCCCACATTTTTCTGATCAGTCTCCGCATCGTCATCTGTAATCTGCGGATAGGCAATGATGTCACGCGCGAACACCACTTTCTGATGGACAGCTTTCAGGCGATCCAGCAGTTCAATCACCGTCGGGTCTTCCGGGTCGAGTCTGTCGACCTGCATCTCGACCAGTTCGGTAATCCGGTCAAGGTTTACAGCCAGATTGTTGCTTTGCAGGTTGCTGTCGATGAGCCGGTACTGCACCTTTCGAATCAGCGCTGCGACAACCTTGTCACGCGTTGTCAGCTCGGTGAAATAACGCGCCGGAATACGTTTCGCCTGCGCACCGGTGCTGCCGCTGATTGCGGTCACGGTACGATTCTTTTCCAGCAGAAGTGATGTCTCACCAAGGATTTCGTTGCTGCCAATCTGGTTGAGCTGCAAGCCCTCTCGCGTGTACAGCATGACCGCGCCTTCGATAATCAGATAGGCGCAGCTCGGCACATCATCCACCTTGTAGATGACCTCGTTTGGTTCCCAGACGATGACGTCGTTCTTTTCATACACGGGCGAATATCTCTTGCACGGGCACATCCGCCACTTAAGGTCGAATAGATGCGCCATTAGTATTAAAGTTTTAAATAATTTACAACCAGATCAAAACGTACAGGAATGCTGCCTTTCCTTGTGAGCGTTCCCGTTTCATCGAGATTGAGGTGCGTCTTCAGTCTGGCTGGCACACATAAAAGAGAATTGCCGAAGTGCCCGAGCGGGCGTATAAAGCTGATGTCGGAGCGTAGCGCAGCCTGGTAGCGCACTTTACTGGGGGTGAAGGGGTCGTGGGTTCGAATCCCGCCGCTCCGACCATTTTCTCGATACAAATCAATGTCATAATCCTGAGGTCAATCATCTGAGGACCGCTCTTCTGTCACACCTGTCACAGGAGACG
>ERZ802822.145-NODE-145-length-53443-cov-12.432822_pt1 | contig 53443 bp, 53 predicted proteins | sample MGYA00345649_ERZ802822 | MGnify/ENA primary metagenome ERZ802822 (study PRJEB30503, sample SAMEA104212359) | marine metagenome | biome: Westerlies Biome; feature: [SRF] surface water layer (ENVO:00010504) within the epipelagic zone...; material: water... | reverse complement strand
ACTTATGAATTTACTTGTTTTGCAAAAAAGGCAGAGTGAAGACTTTTGAGCAATGTTAAGGCACCTGCAATTACTAGGATTGTACAAATTGGTCGAGAAAAATAAGTCCCTAAATCATAATGGACCATTTGCATGCCTTGGGCAAAATTTTGTTCTCCGATTTTTCCTAAAATTAGACCCAATACTATACCTGGTATGGAGTATCCCGATCTCCTGAGAAGAAACCCAATTACACCTGCCGCAAACATCACAATTACATCTAGGACCAGTCCTCTGCTAATATATGCGCCAATACTGGCAAGCATTAAGATCATAGGCGCAAGAAATTGGAAGGGAATCTTTAGCAGATAGAGGATAGTTTTGGTTTCCAAAAGGCCAATGAAGAGGATAGAAAGATTTGCGTAAAACATTCCGGCAAAAACAACCCAAATTAAATCTGGTGAATTATAAAAAACTAATGGCCCTGGTTCTAAGTCATGCATTTGAAAAACAGCAACCATCATGGCTGTTAAAGCCCCTCCGGGAAGTCCTAGCGCTAACAAAGGTATCATTGCGGCCCCAGTTGCGGCATTATTTGCCGTCTCTGAGGAAATAACCCCTTCGAGCTTTCCCTTTCCAAACTCAGATTTATTTTTCGACCATCGTACCGCTTCCCCATACCCCATAAACGCAGCCAGAGTTGCGCCAATCCCAGGTAATATACCGCAGAAGAAACCAACTAATATAGATCGAACCACTGCAATTTTGTGGGACCACAATTCAAAAAATGTGGGAAAGTCTACACTAAATTTGGGCGCACTATAGTTGCCACTTACTTTTTTTTCGGCTTGAACAAAAATTTCTGAAACAGCAAAGAAACCAAGAATTGCCGGCACAAAAGCAATACCTGCTGCGAGATCGCTAAAGCCAAAATTAAAGCGGTTTATGCCGCCGACGGGATCCTGGCCTATCGTTGCAATTAGAAGCCCAAAGAGTACTGATAACCAGCCTTTCCATATTGTGCGCCCACCAACTGAAGAAGCAACAGCAAGACCAAAAAAAACTAATGCAAAAATTTCTGGTGGCCCAATATTCATTATGGCCCATTGAGCTAATGGTTCCGTTGCGCTCATCATTACTATTGCTGATGCAATACCTCCTACCGCAGAGCATAAAACTGCAGCCCCAACTGCTTTCCCTGCCATACCCTTCTGGGTCATTGGGTACCCGTCAAAAGCTGTTGGTGCATTTTCTGGAGCACCCGGAATATTGAATAAAATAGCCGTAATTGCCCCTCCGTATGTACCAGTACAATAAATTACCGCAAAAAGCATAACGCCTTGAGAGGGCGAAAGGTCAGCGGTAAAGGGTAGCAATATTGCGGCCAGGGTTAGCATGCTGACGCCTGGTATTGCGCCAAACAGCATGCCGCCTATCACGCCAAAAATAAAGATACCAATTGTAAATGGATCCCCAAATAGTGTTGCAGTTCCGGTAAGAAAATTATCAAGCATTCAGTATTGTCATCATAAAAGTTGATCAAATTGTGTTTTCATTTTCAACATGAAAGCGCTGAAATCATAAAACGGTGATACGTTTCCTTGTGGCAAAGGGGCATTCAATATGAACATAAAAAGTATAATTAAGAGACTATAGATTAGTAAAGTATTGAGCAAAATGAATTTTACTCTTCGTTCTCCCCAAGCAAGCATAACAAGTGAGATAAAAAATGGTGTCCCAAAATAAAATCCCACAGGTTTTAGAGAGATTGCGTAAAGAAGTGGTATTAAAAGTATCCACGCTGTTTTTAAATAATCTACAACAGACGTGTAATTTACCTGGTCTGGAGCTTCACTGGCTCCAACTCTACCTTTTTGAATTTTCGATCCATTTTTTAAAGAATGGTATAAGTTACCAAGCGCAGCCAGCCCTATCAGTATCAAAATCACTCGAGGCCACCCAGTTGCACCAAATTTATAAATCTCAATAGGTTGATTAAAGTTAAAACTTACTGAAAAGAAAATCGCTGCAATTAGTAACCAGAATGCTACTTCAACTAGATCTGAATTTTTTAGATTGCCCATACTTGGTCTTTCAATGAAGAGGCCCGCGACATATGTCGCGGACTTTGATTTTTCAGATAAAATAGGCTGATTTATTTTACGTCTAAACCCATTTCTTTATACACATCTCGGTACTGTGCTATGGCTCCATTGATCATATCTATTGCACCGTTTGTGTCACGGTAGCTATCAATGACGGTCATGAATTTACTTTCATTATATGCCTGGTAGCTATCTTCACAATATGCGCGTTGGAATGCCCATTTCAGCCAGTCTACTCTATCTGCTGGTGCGTCCTTGTGAACGTAGAAACCTCTAAACCGTAGCAACGGTTCAAAATTCATACCCATTTCTCTGTGAGTAGGTACATCGCTAAATACACCTGGGCGCTCATTGAAGACTGTAAGAATTGGCTTAAAATTGTCAGCATCTAGAAATTTGCGAACATCGCCAGGCTGTTCGAAGAGCGCATCAACTTGGCCGCCAAGTAATGCACCGTATCTAGGTGCGCCTTTGTCAAAAGAAATTTGTTGTATCTCCATATCCGAAGCTTCGGTAATAAACTTCATTATTACGCGCTCCATGGATCCTTCTTTTGAAACGTTTGCAATTGTTGCTTTCCCATCTTGAGCTTTGACCCATTCAACAAAACTTGGCCAGTCTGTATATCTAGTCTCATTTGTTCGAATATATATTTGTGAAAATGTGACTTGAGATATAACAAGTGGTATTAAATCAACCGCAGGATTTGGTTTGCTGGAATCTAAGGCATGTGCAGATGAAGCGTCATCGATATGTTCGAGGACTGTATACCCATCTGCTGGTGCCGCCATGTAGGCCGTCATGCCTACAGTGCCAGAACCACCGGGTTTGTGGTCACGGTTTATACCAACTGAGGTTAATCCTGAAACAGCTTCTGCCATTGCAGCGGCCACTTGTCCTGAACCTCCACCTGGTCCATATGGTACGATCATTGTTAAAGCACGATCAGGAAAACCTCCTGGTTTTGCCATGCTGGACTCAGACACTTTACATTCTCCAGCCAGGGCGACGCCGGCAAAACTGGCGAGCGCTGCTGCTGTTATGAGACCAGAAATTGGTTTTTTTGATTTAAAATTCATATTTTTCCTCCCCATGATATTTGGTTTACTGTACATCACGTTTTTTGATCGTGGCGGTGTTTAGCTTTTTGTCAACAAAAATCTATTTGATTAGATCAACCAAAATGAATACCCCCACTTTCACACCCTCATATTAAAACGAGATAGTCTAAGCTTTTTGGTAAGGTTACAAAAAAACAACCCTTATGAATAAAAAATTAGTGGTGGTAAAATCCGATGACTATTCTCAATAGATCGATTCTAGTCAAAAACAAAATAACGAAGTTATTGTTGCTGAAAAATTCGTTAATAATCATTGGATGCACAAACAATAGATTGTTAAAATGGCAGCCCGTACGAGAATCGAACTCGTCTTTCCAGGTTGAAAACCTGGCGTCCTAACCGATAGACGAACGGGCCGCTCTGCCTGTGTTTGCCGTTATTATGTAAAGCCCACGTGCTGTGCAAGTAGAAAAACGCATCAAACTTTTTTTTTTGCATTATGCTATTATATCTACAACTTTTCTGGCCAGGCTGCATCGTCTATAATTAATTGAGGAGATTTTTTACCTTGCCAATAATTAATATCCAATTTTCCAACCAAATGTACTTTTTTACCACCGTGTTCAGCTAGTGCTGCACCTAAATTCCCTTCAAAAGCCCTGAAACATATAGCATCCATTGATTTGCCATTATCATCTGAAAAGCGAACTTTCAGGTGGGTATCACCGACTCTTTTGGAGAAACTGATGCTAACATCACAAAATGCAAACCTTGGCTCTCGAATTGCTGAACCGAATGGACCACAATTTTCTAATTCTTCAATAAGATCAATGTTTACTGCCTGAATAAAAAGAATTCCATCTACCGGCACTTCCTGAGCTTCTGGAGTTATAATTTTATCTTTTTCAGCTAATTCACATAATCGATGCATTGCTGTCTGCAGCTGGTCCTTTTTTAGGCTTAAGCCCGCCGCCATTTTGTGTCCACCACCCTTTTGTATAAGACCTTCTCGCTGTAACCTTTGGATCGCAAAACCTAAATCATAACCATCGACGGATCGGCCTGACCCTTTACCCTCAATCCCGTCAAAACCAATTACGAGTGCAGGCTTATTAAATTTATCTTTCAGTCTCGACGCAACAATTCCAACAACCCCTGGGTGCCACCCTTCTGCTGCTGCCCAAATAATCGAATTTTTGGCCTGATTTTTATCGACTTTTTCAAGTGCTTCTTCTCGCACATTATTCTCAATTTCTTTTCGCTTGAGGTTCAGTTCTTCTATTTCCTCACAGAGATTGGTGGCCTCTGATATTGAATTTGAGCAAAGAAGCTTTATTGCTAAATCTGAAGGTCCTATTCGACCTGGTGCATTTAGTTTTGGACCCAATATATATCCCAAATGGTATGAAGTAGGTGCTGAGTTAAGCCCAGATTTATCGATAAGCATTTGTAAGCCTAATCGCTGCCTGGTGGATAAAATTTTTAGTCCTTGACGAACAAAGGCCCTATTTACACCGATCAACGGGGCGACGTCTGCAACGGTTCCCAAAGCGACTAAGTCTAAGTACTCCATTAGGTTAGGCGTGTTTTTATTTTGAGATTTAATTTGACGACCGCATTCAACCAAAGTTAGAAATACCACACCAGCTGCACATAGATATGATAAATTGCCGCTTTCAATTTGTCTGTTTGGATTGACTATTGAATAGCATTTTGGATCTAATTCAGATCCTAGATGATGGTCTAAAATAACAACTTCACAACCTTCACTAACGAATTCCAATGGTTCATGACCAAGAGTTCCACAATCAACACAAATAATAAGATCATGTTTTGAAGACAATGAAGTCATAGCCCGCTCATTAGGGCCGTATCCTTCCTTTATTCTGTCGGGGACATAAATACTTGGCTGAATGTTAAAAAAACGAAACCATGAGACAAGCATTGCTCCTGAAGTCGCCCCATCAACATCATAATCAGCGTAAATAACTACTTTTTCTTTATCATTTACCGCCTTTATAAGTCTTTGAGCTGCTTTGGACACATCCTTTAACTGCCTTGGATCTGGTAACAGATTTCTAATAAGAGGGTTTAGATACGCGTCTACACTTTCTGGAGAGATCGCTAATCTACCTAAAACACTGGCAACTGGTGCTTTTTGTCCAGTGGTCTGCGCGATAGCTTCTGCTCGCCGGTGTTGTTCGTCACTTGGCCCGTTCCATTTTCGTCCCGTTATGGAATTATGGACACCTAGAAATGCCATAAACAAACACCTTATTTCTTGGGCACGCGATAAATCATTCGTCTTACTGAGCCTGTTTTAGACCGCATCAATATTGTTTCTGCAGTGATATGAGTGATCTCTCGCTTTATTCCCTCCAAGAGTGATCCGCTGGTAACTCCCGTTGCGGCGAAAATAACGTCCTGAGTGACCATATCATCTCTTGAGTAAATTTGAGACAAGTTACTTATTCCTGCTTTTTCAGCGCGAAGTCTTTCATCATCATTCCGAAATAATAATCTGCCGTGGATTTGACCTCCCATACATTTAAGCGCAGCAGCGGCAAGGACTCCTTCTGGAGCTCCTCCAATTCCCATATACATATCAATACCAGTCGTTTCTGCTTCCGCGCAATGCATAACTCCAGCTACATCGCCATCAGAAATTAATCGAATTGCTGCCCCAGTTGACCTCACTTGCTCTATCATGTCCTGATGCCGTGGTCGCTCTAAAATACACACCGTGATGTCGCTGGGATCACAATTTTTTGCCTCAGCTAATATTTGAACCCTTTCATAAGGTGACATATCAAGAGAAAGTAATTTTGGTGAAAAACCCGGGCCAACTGCCAGCTTCTCCATGTAGACATCCGGAGCATGTAGCATAGAATCTTTTGGCCCCATTGCGATAACAGTTAACGCATTCGGCATGTCTTTGGCGGTTAAGGTTGTGCCTTCTAGTGGGTCTAACGCAATATCGACGCCGGGCCCATTCCCAGTTCCAACTTCCTCTCCAATGTACAGCATTGGCGCCTCGTCACGCTCACCTTCGCCGATAACAACTGTGCCTGCTATATCCAGTAAATTAAGTTGTTCTCTCATTGCATTAACGGCGGCTTCGTCTGCTGCTTTTTCGTCACCACGTCCGATAAGTGATACTGATGCTATAGCTGCGGCTTCAGAAACTCTTGCCAATCCAAGGGAAAGCATTCGGTCATCAAATTCAATCTTTGGGTTAGTCATTGGAAAGCTTTCTTGCTTTAAAGTGGTTCGATGCGTAAAGCGACTGGTTTATCGTGCACTACCCCAGTTTTTGGTAAATTGGCTAAAGCTTTCTCAATAGACTGCGAGTCAGTATTATGGGTAACAATGAGAACTGGTGCATGCTCATCAGCATGAGCGTACTGGCGCATCCTGTCTATTGATATTCCGAAGTCGCCTAGTAGTGATGCTACTTTCGCCAAAGCACCAGGCTTATCTGACAATGATAAACGCAAATAGTATGGCGCTCTTGTATTTGATTTCACAGATTGGACCGTTCTGAGTGTATTTGCCTGTTGTCCAAAAGTAGGTATTCTTACCCCTCGAGCAATGTCTATAATATCTGCCATAACGGCGCTGGCCGTCGGGCCTTCTCCAGCTCCGGGGCCGCTTAGGATAATCTGTCCAACATGGTCGCCTTCAAGCATTACCATATTTGTACCGCCCTCCAATTGGCCAAGTGGTGATGCAGCTGGAACTAAGCACGGCGACATTCGCTGCTCGAGGCCGTCTCCGTTAAGTTGCGCAACACCAATTAATTTTATTCGAAACCCCATATCTGCTGCATGATTTATATCCTCGATTGAGATTTGACCTATACCTTCTAACTGTACCGCTTCAAAATTTACTTTGGTCCCGAAGCCAATTGAAGCGAGCAAAGCAAGTTTATGTCCTGCGTCAATTCCACCAACATCAAGATTAGGATCAGCTTCTAAATACCCTAAGGCCTCAGCTTCTTTAAATACTTCTTCATAACTCAACCCGGCTGACTGCATGCGTGTTAGAATATAATTGCATGTTCCATTCATCACACCAACGACACGCGTTAAGCTATTGCCCGCGAGCCCTTCAGTTAATGCTTTAACGACTGGAATACCCCCTGCTACAGCTGCCTCAAACCTTAGTGATTTATTATTTTTTTCGATATTTTCGGCTAACTCCTGTCCGTGATGTGCTAAAAGAGCTTTATTAGCGGTCACTATGTCTTTCCCACTATTAATAGCTGCTAAAACGGAGTCTTTGGCTGGGCCAGAATGGCCCCCGATTAGTTCAACGAAAATATCAATATCTTTTCGATTAGCCAGAGAAACAGGATCGCTCTCCCAATCGTACATACTCAAATTTACCCCACGCTCTTTTTGCCTTGTTTTTGCGGAGACAGCGACAAGTTTGATTTTTCTGCCTGTTCGGGCCTGCAGTGTTTCTGCTTTCTGCTGTATGATCTTTACAACACCAATGCCTACTGTTCCCAATCCGGCAATGCCAAGTTTTATTGGATTGGTCATGGTACGTTCCTTTAGTGAGTAGCAAGCTATAGGTGCGATTTAACCATAAAGCTGATATTAAGCAACAGGCTACCGATACTAATGGATCATAATTTATCGGATATTGTGGTGTTAAAAATTTGAAAAAAAATAAAATAAAGCATTAAGCTATGTTCATAATTTTTAGTTATAAATCATTATCTGTCGCTTTTAGAAAAGCTGTAAAAGATATGTTAGCGATATTGGGGTTATGGAGAATAAAATGAAAATTGGTTTTATAGGATTAGGTAATGTAGGCAGTAAGTTATCTGGAAGCTTGCTACGGAATGGCTTTGATGTATTCGTTTATGATTTAAATAGCCAGCTAACGGCGGAATTTGCAAAAAAAGGAGCAAAGATTGGCGAAAATCCTGCACATTTAATGAATGTTTGTGATTTTGTAATAACGTGTTTACCGAGTCCCGCTGCTTCTAATGTAGTGATGCAGACAATGCTTCCATTTGTAACAGGAGGAAAAACTTGGTTGGAAATGTCCACGACAGATGATGCTGAAGTGAAGCGCTTGGGGGCGGAGGTCATAAGTAGGGGTGGAAAGGCCGTTGATTGTCCAGTATCAGGAGGTTGCCATAGAGCAGATACTGGAAATATAAGTATTTTCGCTGGCTGCGACAGAGCCACATTTGATATGATCCTACCTTTGCTAACCACTATGGGTCGGAGGGTTCTTCACACAGGAGAACTGGGCAGTGCCAGTATACTAAAAGTTATCACTAATTTTCTAGCTACGGCAAATTTAGTTTCTTGCGTGGAAGCACTCACGGTAGCAAAGGCAGCAGGTTTGGAATTGGGAAATGCGTATGAGGCCATTAGAATTTCATCTGGCAATTCCTTTGTTCATGAAACGGAGAGCCAGGTTATATTGAATGGTAGTCGTGATATCTCATTTACAATGGATCTTGTAGCGAAAGATATTGGTCTATTTCAAGCGGTTGCAGATAGAGCAAATGTGCCACTTGATTTAAGCCCTTTGTTAATTGAAGTTTTCCAAGATGGAATAAATAGGTTTGGATCGAGGGAACTTTCGCCCAATATTATAAAAAGATTAGAAGAGGTTACAGGTCTGGACATAACTGCCCCAGGATTTCCGGCAGAAATGATCGATCACGAACCGGAGGAACCAGGTTATGAAGTGCGGGTGAACAAATTTTAGCCGAATAAAAACTAAATGTATTTTACGAAAGCGTCGTTAAAGTTTATTTACTGGCCGATAAATATGGAGGTTTGAATGCGCTTCTCAGCATTGCGCATACTGAAGGAAAGTCTAACGGGCAATATGAATTGGACACCGCATTGGAGAAATCCAAGTCCAAAGTCTAAGTATGATGTAGTTATCATAGGGGGCGGTGGACATGGATTGTCCACTGCTTATTATTTGGCAAAAAATCACGGAATAAGAAATGTTGCAGTGTTGGAAAAGGGCCATTTAGGTAGTGGTAATATTGGCAGAAATACTACTATCGTCAGGGCTAATTATTTATTGCCTGGAAATTCCGAATTTTACAGTCACTCCCTTAAGCTTTGGGAGGGACTAGAGACAGATCTTAACTACAATGTTATGATGTCCCAGCGTGGTCTTATAATGTTATGCCATTCAGATGGGCAACGTGACGCATTCGTGCGTCGGGCTAATGCAATGAGAAGTCGGGGAGATGACGCGCATATGCTGTCTGTGGAAGATTTACGTAAACTATTGCCGTATCTAAACTTTGATAATGCCCGGTTTCCAATTTATGGCGGTCTGCTTCAAAAAAGAGCTGGAACGGCAAGGCATGACGCTGTGGCATGGGGTTATGCACGGGCCGCGGACCAGAGAGGCGTTGATTTGATTCAGAACTGTGAGGTAACTGGCTTCAACATAAACAATGGAAGAGTAACTGGTGTAGAGACATCGCGGGGAAAAATTGAAGCAAATAAAGTTGCGATCGTTGTTGCTGGGCGTTCCAGTCAAGTTGCTCAAATGGCTGGTATTCGGTTACCAATAGAAAGCCATATTTTACAGGCATTTGTAACAGAAGGATTAAAGCCTGTGATTAATAATGTAATCAGTTTTGGAATGGGCCATTTTTATATAAGCCAATCTGATAAAGGTGGTCTTGTATTCGGCGGTGACTTAGATGGCTATGCGTCATACGCCCAAAGAGGTAATTTACCGTTAATGGAGCATGTGTTTGAGGCCGGAATGGCACTGATGCCTATGATTGGTAAGGCGAAAGTTTTAAGATCGTGGGGTGGAATAATGGATATGTCACCAGACGGTAGCCCAATTATTGATAAAACTTCAGTTGATGGATTATTTATAAATTGTGGCTGGTGTTATGGAGGTTTCAAGGCTGTACCAGCTTCTGGATATGCTTATGCCCACTTAATAGCAACTGACAACTATTTTCATACTGCGTCGAATTATCGATTTGAACGTTTTAAATCTGGATATGATCTTATGGATGAGGAGGGTACAGGTTCTCAACATAACCTGCACTAACGCTTAATAATGTGCATAATATTTTAAAAGAGGGAGCTGATTAAAATGAGAATAATCTGCCCAAATTGTGGTGAGCGAGACATTCGGGAATTTTATTACCGGGGATCTGCAAATGATTTAGATCGGCCGAAGCTTGAAGATAGTCTTTCTGATTGGCACGCGTTTCTACATTTGAGGGATAATGTAGCGGGAGAAATTCGTGATTTATGGTATCACGAGAAAGGTTGTAATAGCTGGTTAATAGTTACAAGAAACACAATTACTCATGCCACTATAAGAACAGAATTGCTAAACAACACTGATGAAGGTGTGACATGAGGGTAGCGTCAAAGGGAATCTTGGACCAAGATCAGGAGGTGACTTTCTATTTTGACTCAAAACCCTATCAGGGATTTGTGGGTGATACTGTTGCTTCTGCACTTCTTGCAAATGACGTACATTTAGTTGGCCGCTCGTTTAAATACCATCGGCCCAGGGGTATATTGGGCATCGGCTCTGAAGAACCTAATGCTCTTATTTCGGTTCATAAAGGTGGCAAGGTAGAACCTAATGTACGAGCTACTACGCAGGAAATATATGAAGGATTGATTGTAACCAGTCAGAATTCTTGGCCAAATCTAAAATTTGATGCTCTGGCTATAAATGATATCACTGCTCCGTTTTTTAGTGCGGGATTTTATTATAAAACTTTTATGTGGCCACCAAGGTTTTGGGAGGCTCTTTATGAACCAATAATTAGGCGTGCAGCGGGACTAGGAAAGCTAGATTGTGAACCAGATAACAATAATTATGACCAAAATTTTGCGTTTTGTGATCTTTTGATTATTGGGGGTGGCCCCTCCGGGCTATTTTCTGCATTACTTGCAGGGCGAGCAGGCTTAGATGTCATACTAGTTGACGAAAACCCAAACTTTGGCGGTCGGCTTCTTTTTGAAAATACAATTATTGATGGAAACGACTGCATAGATTGGATCCAAAGCTGTCTTGGCGAATTGAAATCACTTAAAAATGTACGAATGCTTCCGCGAGCGACAGTTTTTGGCGTTTATGATCAGGGAACTTTTGGAGTGCTGGAACGATTTTCTAGACATGTTCCGAGCTCTGGTAGCGACTCCGTTTTAGATTGTTTTTGGCGTATTGTTGCTTCCAGTAGTATACTGGCATCTGGAGCCATAGAGCGTCATATTGCATTTGGAAATAATGATCGGCCTGGAATTATGATGGCAAGCGCCGTTCGGGGTTACTTAAATCATTATGGAGTGGCGGCCGGAAAATCTATTTCAATTTTTGGCAACAATGACGATGCTTTCAATACAGCTAACGACTTAAACTCGGCTGGCTTGGAAATAGCTGCCTACGTCGATAGTAGAAGGGATGCGAATATCCAAGGCGATTTTCCAATTTTTCGTGGAGCTGAAGTCTATGATACAGGTGGAAGATTACGACTTGAGCATATCTGCATCCGAGATGAAAGAGGGGAGCGTAAAATACAAACCGATTGTCTCGGGGTAGCGGGTGGTTGGAACCCGAGTATTCATTTGAGCTGTCATACTAATGCAAAACCTGAATGGAAAAATAATATTGCCGCATTTATTCCTAAGACTGACAGTGTTTCCGGTATGACAGTCGTTGGATCAGCAATTGGCCATTTTACAACATCGGCTTGTTTTCAATCGGTGGGCGAGGCGGTATCTGAACTATTGAAATCAAGAGGAATGAAGATAACAAATAAATCTTATCCTGTGGCTTCAGACTTAGCATATAATATAACGCCACTTTGGGCGGTTCAGGGTAATAAAAGAGCGTGGATAGATTTTCAAAATGATGTAACCACAAAGGATATTAAGCAGTCGGTAGATGAAAATTTTCGTAGTGTCGAGCACATGAAACGTTACACCACACAAGGAATGGCAACTGACCAGGGAAAAGGTTCAAATGTTATTGCCGTTGCGTTGCTCGCTGATGCCAGTGGCGAGACTATAGAAGGGACTGGTACTACAACATTTCGGCCACCCTACACATCAATACCTATTGCAGCAATCGGGTCCTCAGGAAAGGATAAAGGGTTCGCTCCGGAACGGCTTACGACAACACATGATACTTCAATTAAACTCACCGCTCCTATGGTTGAATCTGGCTTGTGGTATCGTCCTAGTTACTATCCTGAAATTGGAGAGTATGATTGGCTACAATCCTGTAATCGTGAAGTCTTAAGCGTGAGACAAAATGTAGGGATCTGTGATGTCTCAACACTTGGCAAAATTGAACTCCATGGAAAGGATACAGCACAATTTCTTGATTTTGTTTATGCTAATTCCTTTAGCTCGTTAGCTGTTGGTAGGGTCAGGTATGGGCTGATGTTGAGAGAAGATGGGTTTGTAATGGATGATGGCACATCGGCGAGGATCTCAGAAAACTCATATCTTATGACAACGACTACCGCCGCTGCAGGCTCTGTCATGAGACATTTAGACTTTGTTCATCAAGCCTATTTACCAGAGTTAAATGTTAAGTTTGTATCCGTGACAGAGCAGTGGGCCCAGTTCGCGGTTTCAGGCCCGAAGTCGACAGATGTTATTTCGTCGGTTATGGACGGGACTTTTCATGAAAAGGATTGGCCGTTTATGGCCTGTGGTGAGGTTAAGGTGATGGGAATAAAAGCACGCCTGTTCAGAATTTCATTTTCTGGCGAATTAGGGTACGAACTGGCTATTCCCGCGCGTTTCGGCAGTAGCCTATTTAATGTTCTCAAGTTTGAAGCTGAGCAGCGAGGCGGTGGAGTTTATGGTATGGAGGCGATGAATGTTCTTCGTATGGAGAAGGGCTTTATAACGCATGCCGAAATTGATGGACGAGCTACCGCATATGACGTTGGTATGCAAAAAATGATAAGTGAAAAAAAAGATTTTATTGGTAATAAAATGGCACAAAGGCCAGGTCTTTTAGACCCTAATAGAGAAAGACTAGTGGGTCTAAAAACAAACGGTGCGCATAGTAGCGTCACAGCTGGATCTCATCTTTTCAATATTGATGATGAACCTTTGGCTGATAACAATCAGGGCCATATATCTTCGGCCGCCTTTTCACCAATTGAGAATTGCTACATCGGCCTCGCATTCTTGAAGCGAGGGCCAGAAAGATGGGGAGAAAAAATAAAGGCTGTTAATTTTGTAGCTGATACAGAATTGAATTGCGAGATTTGCCCCCCGGTTTTCTATGATCCAGGTGGGAAAAAAATTCGTGCGTAAGTTATTAGCAATAAGTCCAGTAGCAGACTCCTGCCCAGTTGAGTTCGACGGATTAAAGCTGTCAGAGTTAAACTTCCCTTCCCTTTTTTCAATAAGCCCATATCCCAAACATGAAAAAAAATGCTCTGCGGTTCTTAAAAAAAACCACGGGATAAAGATGCCAAACGTTTGTAGAGCAGTGGGAAGCTCACAGAAAAAAGCAATTTGGTTCGGTAATTTTACATTGTTTATTGGCGAAGAGCCTAACATTGCACTGGGTGATGTGGCTGCTGTGGTTGATCAGAGTGATGCTTGGTGTTCTTTGCGACTTACAGGTACATATGCTGAGGAAGTTATGCAGCGGCTTTGTCCGATTGATGTTCGTTTAAGGTCATTTAAGACAGGATATGTTGCCAAAACTATGCTGGGTTTAATGCAGGTAACGCTACATAGAAGTGGTAAAGCGCAATTCGATATTTATGGCTATAGATCAATGTCTCGTACATTGATAAATGAAATAACAGGGTCAATGAAAAAGACCATGCATGTAGTTAAACAAAAATTATAATTTGTGAGATTTTGATTAGTGTTTGACTGGACAACCATAAAATAAAGACTGATTATAAATCTATGAGCTTGCCGCATGGATTCTTGGATGAACTTAGGTCTAGAATTTGCCTTTCTGATGTAGTGGGGCGTAAAGTCCAGTGGGATTTACGTAAATCTAATCAGACCAAAGGAGATATGTGGGCTCCCTGTCCCTTTCATCAAGAAAAAACAGCAAGTTTCCATGTGGATGATAATAAAGGTTTTTATTATTGTTTTGGTTGCCAGGCCAAAGGGGATGCAATCGGTTTTGTTAAAGAAACAGAAAATGTAAATTTTATAGAAGCAGTGGAAATTTTAGCGTCAGAAGTCGGCTTGCCGATGCCTGAATTTGATCCAAAGTCCAAGGAAAAATCTGATCGAAATAAAATTTTGCTCGATATTATGGAACAGTCTATAAACTTTTATCGCCTTACATTAAATTCTCAGCAAGGGGTGGTTGCGCGTGAATACTTAGATAAACGTGGGCTAAATTCAAATACTATTGAGCATTTCGAAATAGGTTTTGCACCATCAGATCAAGCTATTTTGACCAATAAGCTGAGGGACAAGGGTTTTGATCTGGATGCGATCATTGAAACTGGTATGTCGGTGAGATCAGATGATGGTAGCCGCCACTATGATCGTTTTAGAGGGCGTATCATGTTTCCAATACGGGACGGTAGAGGGCGCTGTGTTGCATTTGGCGGCAGATCTCTGGATCCTAACGCTCGTGCAAAGTATCTCAACTCGCCGGAAACACCTTTGTTTGATAAGGGCAGGAGTCTTTATAACCTAGTTGGTGCAAGATCTGCTGTCGGCAGGGGTGAGCCTTTGATTGTTACAGAGGGTTATATGGACGTAATAGCCTTAAAATCAGCAAATTTTAATGGAGCCATAGCGCCGCTGGGTACGGCAATCACTGAGAATCAGTTGCAACTGATGTGGCGAATATCTCCCGAGCCCATCATTGCGCTGGATGGTGACAAAGCTGGTTTGCGCGCTGCATATAGATTGATCGACCTTTCTCTTCCTCTTCTCAAAATTGGCCAGGCATTGAGGTTTTCACTGATGCCACAAGGAAAGGACCCTGATGATTTAATACGTAACGAGGGATCTTCTTTCTTTAGGAATCTAATTGACGAAGCGATTCCTATGGTTGATTTAATTTGGAGAAGAGAGACTGAGGGTAGAAACTTTGATAGCCCTGAAAGGCGCGCTGGGCTGGATAAGTCACTGACTGATGTGGTTACTTTAATTAACGAGAAAAACCTGAAAAATCACTACAAAGAAGCACTTTTTCAAGCGCGTAGGCAGTTTTTTGGTAAACAAAATACAAGCATTAGGAAGGCAGGATCTAAAAATGCTTCGTTCGTGATGCCACAAATAGATACAAAGTCTTCCTTTTTAGTAGAGGCAGATGAGAAGACAGCTTCAGCTAAGATCAGAGAGTCAACGATAATAGCAGTCTTAATAAGGTTTCCAGAACTAATTGAGATATTCTTCGATGAATTAATAATGATTGATTTAGCAAGTCCTGATTGCGATCTAATTCTAAAGGAAATAATCAAATTAGACGTCAGTTCAGAAACTGACATTGAAGATCAATTAAAAAATACAATTGGTACTGAGAAAGTTGAAAAACTTCTTAACTCATCTCATCTCAGGATATTACCCAGCCTTCGCTCGAAAGGTACAATAGAAATGGGCCAACAAACCCTTAAAGAGGAATTAGCTAAGCTCAGCAGTGAACGAGGACTGATTATTGAAGTTGATGAAATTAACAATATCCCTCCAGAAGAATGGCATGAAAGAGATTTTTCGAGATTAGGAATGGCGAACAACGCAAAGCAGCGTACGGTGAGTTTTGTCCAAGAAGATAAAATAAACTATGAAGAGGCTCAAAATGGTTTAAGTGTTAACAGGGAGGAGCGCCTCAAATTCGACGAAATCAGAGATAGTATCAACTTCGATAAGAAAAAAAGCTGATTGAGGCGACAAAAGTGATTTTTTATTGTCTATTTGGGTGGCCGAATCAGTCAATTTGTATATTGATTCTCTGAAACCGAATCATTCAACGATATTGGGAGTTTTGAATGGCCGCTAAAGACACGGAAGAGAAGAAATCAGATGAGCAGGATGTAGATCTCGCCCTAGATATGAGCCAAACAGCGGTAAAGAAAATGATAGCTGAGGCTCGTGACCGAGGTTATATTACTTATGATCAATTAAATAATGTTTTACCACCTGACCAGGTGTCATCAGAACAAATTGAAGATGTCATGTCTATGTTATCGGAGATGGGCATAAACATAATTGAAGATGATGAAGCTGAAGACGAAGATAATAGAAACACAGATTTAGTTACGACAGCAGGAACTAAAGATGTTGCACTTTCGTCTGGCGATAGCGAGAAATTGGATAGAACTGATGACCCTGTACGCATGTATTTGCGAGAAATGGGTTCAGTTGAATTATTAAGTAGAGAAGGCGAAATCGCAATCGCCAAGCGGATTGAGGCTGGTCGAAATACTATGATTTCTGGCTTGTGCGAAAGCCCTTTGACCTTTCAGGCTATAACAATTTGGCGTGACGAATTGCTAAATGAAGACATTCTTCTAAGAGACGTAATAGATCTTGAGGCAACTTTTGGTAATCAACTTGGGGAGGATGACGAACCGGTTATAGACACGGCGAATGTTACAGCAGAAAAAGCAGCTGTGAAAAATGATGAGCCAGAGCTAGATGCAGACGGTAATCCCATTATTCACGATGATGAAGATGATGAAGACGATGAACAGTCTAATATGTCATTAGCTGCTATGGAAGCAGCTCTTAAACCTCAAGCTCTAGAGACCTTAGAACATATTGCAGGTAACTATGAACATCTCTCAGCGATGCAAGATGTGCGAATATCGGCCACTCTCAATAAGAGCGAGAATTTTACGAATGATGAGGAGGAGACATATCAGTCATTAAGGGCTGAGATAGTTCAACTTGTTAATGAATTGCACCTTCACAACAATAGGATAGAAGCACTTATTGATCAGCTCTATGGTATAAATCGTCGGATAATGCAAATTGACGGGGCTATGGTCAAGTTGGCTGATCAGGCGCGTATTAACCGTCGAGATTTCATCGAAGAATATAGAGGTCAAGAGTTGGATCCCGGTTGGCTCGACCGCATGGCAGAAAAAACTGGCCGTGGGTGGCAGATGTTTATCGAAAAGTCGCGGGAGAAAGCAGAAGAACTTAGGGCAGATATGGCACAGGTCGGGCAGTATATCGGTCTGGATATAGCAGAGTTTCGCAGAATCGTGGCACAAGTCCAAAAAGGGGAAAAGGAAGCTCGCCAAGCGAAAAAAGAAATGGTTGAAGCAAACCTTAGATTGGTAATCTCGATTGCAAAAAAATATACAAATCGTGGATTACAATTTCTTGATTTAATCCAAGAGGGCAATATCGGATTAATGAAAGCTGTTGATAAATTTGAATATAGGCGCGGATACAAGTTTTCTACATATGCTACTTGGTGGATTAGGCAGGCTATTACACGTTCTATAGCAGACCAAGCTCGAACAATTCGGATCCCTGTTCATATGATTGAGACTATCAATAAGCTAGTCAGGACAGGTCGGCAAATGTTGCATGAGATAGGGCGTGAGCCTACTCCTGAAGAACTTGCTGAAAAGCTGCAGATGCCGCTTGAAAAAGTCCGTAAAGTTATGAAAATTGCCAAAGAACCTATTTCATTGGAAACACCCATTGGTGACGAGGAAGATAGTCAACTTGGAGATTTTATAGAAGATAAGAACGCTGTTTTGCCGCTTGATAGCGCGATACAAGAAAACCTTAAAGAAACAACGACTAGAGTTCTGTCATCGTTAACGCCGCGAGAGGAACGTGTCCTGCGGATGCGGTTTGGTATTGGCATGAATACTGATCATACGCTTGAAGAAGTAGGTCAGCAATTCAGTGTAACTAGGGAGCGGATAAGGCAAATAGAAGCTAAGGCTCTTAGGAAGCTAAAACATCCAAGCCGTTCCCGTAAGCTAAGAAGTTTTTTGGATCAGTAGCTCCTGTAAAATAGCGGTCACAACTGAATTTGGGCAAAACAAAAAATATTATCATAAAGACTAATGGACTGGGTCTATACGATTTCACTAGTGAGCTAAAAAATTGGGTTTCGGGTGAGGGAATACTGCATTTGTTTGCAAAACATACCTCTGCAAGTCTTCTAATACAGGAAAATTTTGATCCAGAGGTAAAAACGGATCTAATCAATTTTTTTGTAAGGTTAGTTCCGTTCGCGTCAGATCCAAGAATGCGGTATCTTTCACATCGCTATGAAGGTGAAGATGATATGCCCGCACACATAAAGGCTGCGTTGGGTCAAGTTTCTCTTACAATACCCGTAATTGGAGGGGAATTGACTTTGGGTACTTGGCAAGGCGTTTATTTATTTGAGCACAGGACATCTCCAAAAACCAGAGAAGTTGTAGCAAAGCTGCAAAGTGACACATAATTCCACTGTTAGTAAAAAAAGTGTATCAAATAGCAAGATCACACAATATGTTGTTACTGAAAAGCTAGGATTAATAGTCCCTGCTTATTGAAACTGATTGAAAGGAAGATCAATGCGCTGCCCTTTTTGTGGTAATATTGATACTCAAGTCAAGGATTCCAGGCCTGCTGAAGATCATGTATCAATTCGCAGAAGAAGATTTTGTTCTGCTTGTGGAGGCCGGTTTACAACATATGAACGTGTACAATTACGGGACCTAGTAGTTATAAAGTCCAATGGTCGCCGAGAGGAATTTGACAGATCAAAGCTTGAGAGATCAATTAGAATTGCACTCCAAAAGCGGCCTGTTGAGCATGAGCGTATGGATCAAATGATTTCTGGGATAGTACGTAGGTTAGAAAGCTCAGGCGAAACCGATATCCCCTCCAATCAAATTGGTGAAATCGTTATGGAATCTTTAGCGAGAATTGACACTGTTGCTTATGTCCGGTTTGCCAGTGTCTATAAGAATTTTCAAAATCCAGATGATTTTGATAAATTTGTCAGCGAGTTACGCCCAAAACCTCTCGACGAATAGATAGTATGGTTAATCAGTCCTTGACCTATGAACATTTCATGTCTGTGGCATTGTCACTTGGGCGCCGTGGCCTTGGTAAAACTTGGCCAAACCCTTCAGTTGGCTGCGTCATTGTTAGAGATGGTATTGTCGTCGGAAGAGGGCTTACTGGAAAGGGCGGTCGTCCTCATGCTGAAACCCAAGCATTGACCCAGGCTGGGAAGAGGGCCAAAGGTTCTACCGTTTTTGTTACGCTGGAGCCGTGCTCTCATCAGGGTCAAACAGGTTCTTGTGCGATGGCACTAATTGAAGCTGGTGTTAATCATGTGGTAGTAGCGATAAAAGATAATGATCCTCGGGTAAATGGGTCAGGTTTGAGAATGCTAAAATCTGCTGGAATTAAAGTCACAACTGGCGTACTTTCTGACGAGGCAAAGTCCGATCATCATGGCTTTTTGCTCAAAAATAATGAGAGCAGACCAAAAGTTACTTTAAAGTTAGCGGCAAGTCTTGACGGTCGTATTGCGGCCCGTACTGGTGATAGCCAATGGATCACAAATGAGAGATCGCGAGAAATAGTTCAGCTCCAGCGATCGCATCACGACGCAATAATGATTGGTGCAGGGACTGCTCGAAATGATAACCCAAGACTTACCGTCAGGAATACTGCACTTTCGGCAAATCCTGTTCGCACAATAATTTCTGATAAAATTAATTTACCAATAAAGAGTAAGCTGTTTAGGTCAATGAAATCCCATCCTACTTGGATTATCCATGGTGGTGATACTGACGAAGAAATAAAAAAGGCTTGGACTGAAGAGGGCGCAAAGCTGTTAAAGACAGAAAGCGCTAACGGAAAGATTTTGCTCAAGAATGCCCTTATAAATTTAGCAAGTGAGGGAATTACGTCTGTTTATTGTGAAGGTGGTAGCACGCTGGCTGCGAGCTTACTCGCAGATAATTTCGTTGATGAATTAATAATTTTTACAGCTGGTGTCATCATAGGAGGAGATGGTTTGCCGACGGTTGCATCTTTGGGGCTTGATAATCTTAAAGATGCCAGGCGTCTAAACCTTTTAGAGACTATGACAATTGATGGTGATGTAATGACCCGATGGTCTTTTAACTAGAAGCATCCACTTCTACTAAAGCATCACAATGGTGAAAATTTAAACTAGTACTTCTAATCTTGCTTTTAAATAAGTAGGTTTCAAACATCCAAATAGTGTGAGAGTTAGAATTCAAATTATTCGAAGAAAATAAATCCGAAGGATAGTATCATGTTCACTGGAATAGTAACTGACATAGGTAAAATTATTGAGCTGGAGAAGCGTGGTGATTTAAGGGCAAGAATCCAAACTGACTACGACATTAATACCATAGCGATTGGTGCGTCTATTGCATGCGATGGAATTTGTTTAACAGTCATAAAAACTGGCTCAAATTGGTTCGATGTGGAAATAAGTGCAGAAAGTGTTCAAAAGACTCATTTAAAATTTAACACATGGGTAATCGGAGCTTATCTTAACCTTGAACGATCGCTCAGGGTAGGGGATGAGCTCGGGGGGCACTTAGTATCAGGCCATATTGACGGCGTGGTTGAAATAATCGACATGAAAGAAGAAGGTGATAGTACCAGATTTGTATTTTCAGCCCCACAAGACTTGCAAAAATTTATTGCTCCAAAGGGGTCAGTCGCTTTGAATGGAACCTCATTAACCGTCAATGAGGTTTCTGAGTTAAATTTTGGTGTAAATATAATTCCTCATACTAAGGAGGTTACAACATGGGGGACTTCAAAGATTGGTGACTATTTAAACTTAGAAATTGACACACTGGCCCGTTATGTTGCTAGGTTGAATGAGACCAACGCAACAGCTGGTTATTCTGCAGGATGAAATCCTTCAATTAGTTGAAAAAGACCAATTCTTGCTCCTAAGTAAATGCAGGAAAGTGTTAAAGGGGCGGAGTAACTTAAAGCGCTGAAAGCTGTCAAGCCTTGGCCCACAGAGCAACCCAAAGATAACACTGCGCCTATACCCATAATTGATGCGCCAAGAATTTGTCGTTTTAGTTCTCGTGGATCTTCACACGCTTCCCAACGAAAATGACCTTTTATTAAAGAACCGAAAAAGGCCCCAGTCAAAACGCCAATTACTGCTCCAATGCCAAACTTCATACTTATTGCACTGCCGTACATCGCATAAAGAATAGTTTCACCAACTGGCGCGACAAATGTGAAAGACTGAACAGCAATTGGTTCGTAGGCTGACCTAGCTATCCAAGATGTGCCCAGCCACCCAACCACGATAGCAACCGATACAATTATTGACCAAAAAATAGAGGTAAATTTCATTTGGTTTTTATGGTTGTATAAGCCATACACCAGAAAAACTCCCCCTATTATTAGTCCAAATATCGTTGGATTTATTCCAAAGGTTTGAGATCCTAGATATGATATGCTTGGTGGTGTAGATGTCTCTAACGGGATTATGGGAAACAAAGTAACGCGTAATTTTGCCAATGGCCCTGAGATAGTGAAGTAGGCAGAGACTCCCATTACTAAAACAAGTACAAAAGATCTCAAGTCACCTCCACCGAGGCGAGCCAAAGCCCCGTACCCGCAATTTCCGCAGATAGCCATCCCATACCCAAAGAGGAGGCCTCCTAATATGGCAGAATACAGGTTCACCTCAGTGGAAAGATATAAGCTTTCTGAAAGGTTAATTAGTCCATAATGATTAAATAAGTGCACACCTATTATACTTAATCCAAGTGCAAGTGCCCACATTCTTATTCTTATTTGTGACCCGCCGTAAGCTGCATCTTCAATTGCTCCCAAGGTACAGAACCGCCCCATTCGGGCGGCTAATCCTAAAAGAATACCCCCTCCTAAACCAACTAAAGTTGAAAGTTCATTGCCCCCTAAAGTACTAAACATCGAAAGTTCTCATCATATTAAATAGAAATATGCCAAAATTTTTATATAAATTAAAAAAGGCACTTAAACTTCATTTTTGGGATTACAAAATAAGTCATAGACCACTTCTAGCACTCGCTTTGGTTTGTCATCGGCTAAACGATAGTAGATCGTTTTTCCGTCGCGCCTTGGTATTACCAGGCCCTCTAATCTGAGTCTTGATAGTTGCTGTGAGACAGCTGCTTGACGCGCGGAAATAAGATCTTCTAATTCTGTGACAGACTTTTCGCCAGATACTAGGTGGCATAATATCATGAGACGCCCCTCGTGACTAATAGCTTTCAAAAATGCAGATGCATTTGTGGCTTTGTTTGCTAATTCATCAAGTTCGTCATCCGACATGTTCTTCGTGATAACTGGTAGGATCATTTTACGGTTATTCCTTTTGTACTTGATGAACAATGAAGATTTTTCAGCTGGTACAATTTTTTAAAATCTGTATCCGGCGTTTTTATTTATTTATATTTTGTTTCTCTTTTTAACATAATCTCTAACATACCCCAAAATAAATCATCTCCGATATATCCTTCTATTCTAGAAATTTCTTTAGAGTTGTTTGTAAGGATAAAGGTTGGGGTAAATACTACTGGCTCTACACCATTCATTTCCGCTTCGTAGTCAGTAATGTCAAATCTTAATAATGGTGCAAACTTACCCTCTCTTGTTTTAGGGTAGATATGCGCAATTTCTTCATCCCATATTTCACAATAAAAACATCCTTTTTGTTCGACATACACCAAATTATATTTTTCTGATGCATAAGCAAAACTCCAAGCCATTAAAAGTATTAGGGTTTGTAATGTTAATTTCATGAGCTTAAGCAATGATTGACGAGAATTATTACATCTTCTATAATATGAATATATGAATTAAACAAGGATCCTCCGCATGTTAGATGTCTCGATATGGGGAGCGTTTATAGGCGGTTTAATTGTGTTTTTCTCGCCCTGTGTGTTGCCTATAGTACCATTTTACATAAGCTATATGGCTGGAGCAGGCCTTGCCGGGCTTAAAGAAGACGGTGTGATACCTTCGGATATCCGGCGTAAAGCACTAATTTCGGCGCTTTTTTTCTCGTTGGGTATAATTACTGTATTTGTTCTTCTAGGAGCCGCCGCCTTTTCTATTTCTCAAGCCTTTAGGAGCTTTCAAGACGAATTTCGTTGGTTTGCAGGCACAATTATTTTCCTAATGGGCCTTCATTTTTTGGGTGTTTTTAAAATTGGGTTTTTGGACCGTCAATTTCAATTAAACGTTGGCGACACCGGTAAGATGGATATCGTTGGATCATTCCTTGTTGGCTTGGCATTTGCAGCAGGCTGGACGCCATGCGTTGGTGGTGTTTTAACGGCCGTGATTATGACTGCATCCTTAGAGTCAAGTGCTTACAGAGGCCTTTTACTGCTATTTACCTTTGGAGTGGGATTAACACTGCCTTTCGTTTTAGCAGCTTTCTTTATTAAACCTTTTTTAAGGTTTGCTGCGCAGTTTCGGCCATATTTAGGTTATGTCGAAAAGTTAATGGGGCTCATATTAATCTTTTTTTCTATACTATTGGTTACTGGGTCTATTAGCACGATAGCAAATTGGATGCTTCTTGTTTTTCCTGAATTATTTGGAGTTTAGATATGATTATTAAGAAATATTTCGTAATTACGTTGATGGCCTTTTTCTCTTTGATGGCAACAAATACTACTGCATTAGAGGTTGGAGATGATGGGCTTCATAAAACAAAATGGATGCAAGATACATTCAAGGACTTGCGTGAGGATTTAGAAGAGGCGAATACTGAGGGAAAGCGGTTAGTTCTATTTTTTGAACAAATTGGCTGCATATATTGTACTAAAATGCATAAAGAGGTTTTCTCAAAAGAGAATATTTCCAACTACATAGAAAATAATTTCTTTGTGGTTCAATTAAATTTGCATGGAGATATAGAGGTTACAGATTTTGACGGTGAAGTCTTGCCAGAAAAAGATATGGCTCGAAAATGGGGGATTCTCTTTACGCCATCAATTATTTTTCTTCCTCAACAAGTTAAGGGTGATGATTCTGCACAGCGAGCATCTGTTGCAATGATGCCTGGGGCCTTTCATCCAGGTACGACCTTAGATCTATTTACATGGGTTCGCGAAGAACGTTATCTACTTGATAATGGAGAAGATTTTCAGCGATACCATGCAAGAATGGTAAATGAAAGACGCGCTGCTAGGTCTGATTAACTGTACTAAAGAAGTTAGTTATTCAAATTTTAGAATTTATTCTTGCACGATTACTAATTCGTGCTTTAGGGTGTGGTTAGCAAGGTAGAGTCTCTTTACGATAGCTTAGGAGAGTAAAATGAAACTTTTTGCAAAGGTAGCTTTTGCGGCTGCATTTATCGGTAGCGCCTCATTCGCAGGGTCGATTGCTCCATCAGATGTCGCTTTCGGTAGTGATGGAGAAGTAACTGCATCTCTAACAGGTGTTTCTGGAGATGCCGCTAATGGTCGAAAACTTTTTATGAATAGGAAAAAAGGAAATTGTTTGGCCTGCCATGTCAATTCAGATATGAGTGAACAGTCATTTCATGGAGAAGTGGGCCCTGAATTAGATGGTGTTGCAGCTCGTTGGAATACGGCAGAACTTCGAGGAATTTTAGTAAATTCTAAAGGGATGTTTGAAGGAACTATAATGCCCTCCTTCTATTGGGACTCAGGCTATGAGCGGACGCTGAAAAAGTTTGTAGGTAAGACAATACTTGGAGCGCAAGAAGTAGAAGATGTTTTAGCTTATCTTTCAACATTGAAAGAATAAGTTTTTAGTAGATCTAAGGAGATAAAAATGAAACTCACACGACGTGATACAATGGCGATAGGTGGAGCGGCTGCGCTGATGACTATTTTGCCTTCGCTTTCATCAGCGGCAATACCTGTAAATGAGTTAGTAATGGGCGTTACTGGAGGTGCCGATGCAGCATCCACAGGAATTTCTCTAACTGCACCTGAAATTGCTGAAAACGGCAATACGGTGCCAATTTCGATAGATGCACCGGGTGCAGTAGCGATTACTGTAATGGCAGCAGGGAACCCTCGTCCAGGAGTGGCTACATTCAATTTTGGCGCTGGATCTGCCTCGCAGAGCGCAACAACCCGAATTAGGCTGGCTGGCACTCAAGATGTGGTTGCAGTTGCAGAGATGGCAGATGGTTCGTTTGCGTCTGCGCATCAAACAGTAAAAGTTACTATTGGCGGCTGCGGCGGCTAAAAAAGGGAGAAAAGTTATGGCAAAAGGCGTAAAAGCGAGAGTTAAAGTTCCAAAAACTGCAGATGTTGGAGAAATTGTGACTTTAAAAACATTGATAAGTCATAAAATGGAAAGTGGGCTGCGAAAAGATAGTGATGGTAATAAAATTCCCCAATCAATTATTAACCGGTTCACATGTGCCTTCAATGGAAATACAGTGATTGATGTTAAGATGGCTGCTGCAATCTCTACCAATCCTTATTTTGCATTTGACGCTGTTGTTCCTGAGGCGGGTGAGTTTCATTTTACTTGGTACGACGATGACGGATCTATTTACGAGGAAAAGAAGAGTGTCAAAATAGCGTAATGATGCTCAAATGCGCAGATTTTGCGCCTCTATTATTGGGAGGAAACTTATGAAGTTTAAGAAACTAATTACAGTAGTGGTTGGAGCATTAGCTATTCCATTTGCCGCTATTGCAGGTGAAGACTCGCAGCTAACCGTTGAGGGTCAACTAATGGTTACCTCGGTTGCTGCACCTGCGCACATGGAGAATGTTGACGAAATTTTCTCTGGGTGGGTTTTTAGGAAGGATGAAACGCAAGCACTTCAGATGGATGATTTTGACAATCCTGCATTTATCTTCATTGACAAGGCAATTGATACCTTCAGCAAAGTAGAGGGGACTGCGGGAAAGGCCTGCGTTTCATGCCATGAATCTCCGGAGGTTTTTAAAGGTCTTCGAGCTTCTATGCCTAGAATTAATAGTTCTGGGGAATTAGAAACCATTCCTGAGTTGGTAAACGGCTGCCGTACCGAAAGAATGGGTGCTGAAAAGTGGAAGTGGTCGGGAGGTGATATGGCTGGTATCATCGGTCTAATAGGGCTGCAATCAAGAGGCATGACTGTTAATGTCGCTATTGATGGCGCCGCTTCCAGCGCTTGGGATAAAGGCAAAGATTTATATTATACTCGTGTAGGTCAATTAAATATGTCTTGCGCGAATTGCCATGAAGATAATTATGGCAATATGATAAGGGCTGACCATTTATCCATGGGACAGATTAATGGCTTTCCAACTTACAGACTAAAAAATGCAAAATTAAATACCATCCACGGACGTTTTAAGGGTTGTATGAAGAATATTCGTGCCACCCCTTACAAAGAGGGTGGTGACGAATTCAAAGCTCTAGAGCTTTATGTTGCATCTCGTTCTAATGGTTTGACAATAGAAACACCATCAGTTCGAAACTAAGGAAATAAAACCCCGGCAGACTTATGCCGGGGTTTCTGCTTGTTTAAAAATTCAAACATGCGAATATGTATTTGGCTTTGAGAGAGTAGATAAATGATATCACGCCGCGATTTTTTACAAGTTGGAATGGCAACAACAGCAATATATGGCGCTTCAGGATTTGGTAATTTCTCTAGACTTGCTGCGCAACAAAAGCTTACTCAGGATGATCTCCTGAAATTTGATACCTATGGAAATGTTTCATTAATTCATATTACTGATATACATGGGCAATTAAAGCCAATATATTTCCGTGAGCCAGAGATTAACCTTGGTGTTGGTAACGCTACTGGACAAGTCCCGCATATAACGGGAGCCCAGTTTCGCAAGATGTATGGGATAAATGATGGAAGCCCTTCCCATTACGCCCTAACTCATAATGACTTCTCTGCGCTTGCTAAAGAATATGGGCGTTTAGGAGGGCTCGATAGAGTTTCGACTGTAATAAAGGCTATTCGAGCTGACAGACCAGATGCTATTCTTTTGGATGGTGGGGATACTTGGCATGGATCTTATACATGTCATCATACCCAAGGCCAAGATATGGTAAATGTTATGAATGCTTTGAATACTGAAGCTATGACGTTTCACTGGGAATTTACTTTAGGTTCTGACAGAGTACACGAAATAATTGATACTCTTCCATTCCCTGCGCTTGGTCAAAATATATTTGATGCTGAATGGGATGAACCCGCAGAGTATTTTAAGCCTTATACTTTTTTTGAAAGGGGGGGATCAAAAATTGCGGTAATTGGTCAGGCATTTCCATATATGCCTATTGCTAATCCAGGTTGGATGTTTCCTGAGTACAGTTTCGGTATTCGAGATGAAAATATGCAAGCAATGGTTGATGAGGTTCGTGGGCTAGGGGCAGACCTGGTTGTGGTATTATCTCATAATGGTTTTGACGTGGACAAAAAGATGGCCAGTATTGTTACTGGGATTGATCTTATTCTTTCAGGTCACACCCACGATGCTCTTCCAGAGCCAGTATTGATAAACAAAACAGTAATTATTGCTTCTGGGTCCAACGGTAAGTTCGTAAGTAGAGTTGATTTAGATGTGCGTAACGGCCAGATGTTAGGTTTTAAGCATAAACTAGTCCCAATTTTTGCCGATGTTATAACACCAGATCCGGATATAGCTGACCTAATTAATGCCCAGCGAGCACCCTTTGCAGACCAATTGTCTGAAGTGATTGGTCAATCTGAGGGTTTGTTATACCGTAGAGGAAACTTTAACGGGACGTGGGACGATTTGATTTGTCAGGCTATGATTGAAGAACGCGAAGCAGATATTTCTTTGTCTCCAGGTGTTAGATGGGGCCCCTCAATTTTGCCAGGTCAAGACATTACAAGAGAAGATATTTGGAATGTTACTTCAATGAGTTATGGGAAGGTCTATCGGACTGAAATGACTGGCGAATTTATACATATAATCCTAGAGGATGTTGCAGATAATCTTTTCAACCCAGATCCCTATTATCAGCAGGGAGGCGACATGGTTCGAATTGGTGGAATGGGCTATAGAATAGATATTAACAAGTCCCAGGGTGAGCGGATAAGTGAGTTAACACTTCTGAAAACTGGTGAGAAGATTGATCCGTCTAAAGTTTATATTGTGGCAGGATGGGCGTCAGTGAATGAGGGTACAGAGGGGCCTCAGATTTGGGATCTTGTCGAAAATTATATACGTCGAAATGGTAGTGTAAAAGTTAATCCGAATAATTCTGTTCAGGTCATAGGTGTTTAAGGCACTTTATTATTGGCTGGAGGTCAATTTAAATTATGTCAAAGAAAAAAACTACAAGGCGAGCTTTTTTAAAAGGTTCAGTGGCTGTGGGCAGTGCAGCGTTCACTGCCGGTACTTCCGTAAAAGCTATGGAAGGCGATCCACTAATTACCGAACCGCAAGAATGGGCACAATTTACAGGTGACGGTGTCGATGCAACACCATATGGTATGCCAATAGACTTTGAGTCAGATGTAGTAAGAAGAAATGTAGGATGGCTTACCGCTGACACAATAAGTTCAGTTAATTTTACACCAATTCATGCTCTTGATGGAACGATCACTCCGCAGGGCTGTGCTTTTGAAAGAAATCATTCAGGGGCTATCGAGCTTCCCAAAGAAGACTACCGACTTATGATTAATGGGTTGGTAGATCGGCCGTTGGTGTTTACTTACGAAGATTTACAGCGGTTTCCTCGAGAGAACCACGTATATTTTTGTGAATGTGCTGCAAACACAGGAATGGAATGGGCGGGAGCACAATTAAACGGGGCTCAATTTACGCACGGAATGATACATAATATGGAATATACAGGTATCCCTTTGCGCACTCTACTTAATGAAGCGGGACTGAGACCCGAAGGATCATGGGTCTTTGTGGAAGGGGCTGATGCTTCATCCAATGGTCGCTCTATTCCAATTGAAAAAGCTCTAGATGATGTATTCGTTGCATTTAAAGCAAATGGCGAAGCATTGCGTAAAGAGCATGGATATCCTGTTCGACTAGTTGTGCCTGGATGGGAAGGCAATATGTGGGTGAAATGGTTACGTCGTGTTGAGGTGACGGACCAGCCAATAGAAAGCCGCGAAGAAACATCCAAATATACTGATACTTTAGCCGACGGTACATCTAGAAAGTGGACATGGGTCATGGATGCTAAATCTGTAATAACATCTCCGAGCCCACAAACTCCTATAAAGCACGGTTCTGGTCCATTAGTAATTTCTGGTTTGGCCTGGTCCGGGCACGGAGCCATTACTCGCGTTGATGTCACTCTCGATGGTGGAGAGAACTGGTTTCGTGCACGATTGGCAAATCCTGGTGAAACAAAAGCTTTAACGCGTTTTTATTTAGATATTGATTGGAATGGGAAAGATATGTTCCTGCAAAGCCGAGCACATGATGAGACAGGATATGTGCAACCGTCCAAGGAGCAGCTTCGAAATGTGCGTGGTCTTAATTCAATTTATCATAATAACTGTATTCAAACGTGGTGGGTAAAAAAAGGTGGTGAGGTCGAAAATGTCGAAGTCTCGTAACTTATTTTTTCTATTGAGCTTAGGCGTAATTTTTGTCTTAGCTCTTGCATATAATTTTGCCGATAGAAATATAGCAAAATTACCGCCTGATCCACGAACGGTAAATGCGCAGTATGATTTCGATTTACGTATTATCGCTGCGGCAAACGCTGCAAATGCACCATTAGAGGGAACTGGCCCGCTGGGTTTGGGTAGGAAAGCCTTGAAGCAAGAGATAGTTGCGTGGGATTTAGAAATTGCACCTGATGGAACGGGTCTTCCCGTCGGTTCAGGATCTGTTAGTTATGGGGAAGAAATATTCTCTGAACAGTGCAGCGTTTGCCATGGTGATTTTGCAGAGGGTGTAGATCGATGGCCAGAATTAGCCGGTGGCGAAGGTACGCTGGCAGATGAAGATCCGCTCAAAACTGTAGGGTCTTATTGGCCACACCTTTCAACAGCATGGGATTATATTCATCGCTCAATGCCATATGGATATGCACAAAGCTTAAGTGATGACGACGTGTACGCAATGCTGGCATACATCCTTTATTCGAATGATATTATAGAAGATGAAGAGTTTGTGTTATCAAATGAGAATTTCTTGGACGTGGAAATGCCTAACGCAAACGGTTTTATAATTGATGATCGAGATGTGACGGAGTACCCACTATTTAGTGGAGATCCATGTATGAAAGATTGTAAACTTAAGGTTGAGGTGACAATGCGCGCCCGTGTTCTTGATGTTACTCCGGAGGATGGTGGTTCATAAGTTTCAAATTAAATTGTAAATATTACAAAAAACATTGAATTATTGAGACTTTTTTGCTGAACTGATACTATAAGTTAGTCTCCGAAAGATTCTTTTAGATGTTGAAGCAAATTTTAGTAAGTACAAATATCATAATTACGGCACTTTTTTCTGGGCAAATTCATGCTAATGAAGTAAAAATTGATGTTCCGTTTGAACTTCTTGAACTCATTGGAGATGTCGAATACGGAGAATATTTAGCAAGCGATTGTAAAACATGCCATAAAGCTAATGGCGAAAGCGGAGGAATACCAAATATTCATGGTAAATCTATGAGCGAGCTTATTACCGCACTGTATGCTTATCGTGAAAAAATAAAGCCTAATCCTGTTATGCAGATGCAAGCAGGAAGATTGTCGAACGAAGAGATCGCAGCATTAGCTGCATACTTTGAAATTTTAATAAATTGGGAGGAATAAAATGAAATTAGATAGACGAAATTTTATAGGGACTGGCGCAGCGATAGCTGCGGCAATGGCTGCCCCAACAGTAATGGCAAGCGGAAAGCCAAGAGTTGTAGTGGTTGGCGGTGGTGCCGGAGGTGCTACAGCGGCTCGCTACATTGCTAAGGACAGCAAAGGTGCTATAGACGTTACCTTGGTTGAACCTACAAGAAATTATTATACTTGCTTTTTTTCTAACCTATATATCGGCGGGTTTAGAAGCTTAGACAGTATTGGTCACAGCTACGGCAACCTTGCAACTGAGTATGGGATAAATGTTGTACATGACTGGGCGGTAGGGATCGACCGAGGGTCAAAGACAGTCAGTTTGGCTGGTGGCGCAACTTTAAACTATGATCGTTTAATTTTATCGCCCGGCATCGATTTTATTGATGGATCAGTAGATGGTTGGAGCATAAATGCCCAAAATAAAATGCCCCATGCTTATAAGGCTGGATCGCAAACAGAACTTTTAAAAGCACAGATTGAGGCCATGCCTCAAGGCGGCGTATTCGCAATGGTGGCGCCACCTAATCCGTATCGATGCCCTCCAGGGCCCTATGAGAGAGTATCAATGACTGCTCACTTACTGAAGGCGTCAAATCCAACAGCAAAAATTATTGTGGCAGATCCAAAGCCCAAATTCTCAAAAATGGGTTTATTCCAAGAAGGTTGGGGTAGTCATTATTCTGGAATGATCGATTGGATTGGCTCTGAATTTGGTGGAGGTAATGTTTCGGTCGACCCTGGCGCGATGACTGTGACAATCGATGGTGAAGTTACTAAGGTTGATGCTTGTAACGTTATCCCCGCTATGAAGGCTGGTAGAATTTGTGAGATTGCTGGTATAACTGAAGGAAATTGGGCGCCAGTCTCTGGACATACTATGCAAAGTCGGATCGATGAGAATATTCATGTTCTAGGTGATGCTTGTGCACAAGGTGATATGCCTAAATCGGGATATTCAGCAAACTCTCAGGCTAAAGTGGCTGCTATGGCAGTACGAGGCGCTTTAACAGGTTCGAAGGTATTTCCTGCTAAATTCTCAAATACATGTTGGTCACTTGTTGATACAAATGACGGCGTGAAAGTTGGTGCTACATACGAAGCAACTGATGAGAAAATTGCAAAAATAGACGGATTTGTAAGTAAAACTGGTGAGTCAGCAGATCTACGAAAAGCAACCTATGAAGAATCTATAGGTTGGTACTCAGGCATCACAGCGGATATGTTTGGCTGAACAACACATAAATGATTTAACCCCCAATGTTTGTTGGGGGTTAAATAGAAACATTAATTTCTATTTTGTGATATGAATTCTTGTAATTCTATTAATCTAGCTGGGTTAATAAGTTATCTATTTGCTCTTTGAAGCGGAAAAAACCATGTGTTGCGAATGGCCACGCTTTGAGGTCAAAGCTGTTTGCTATTTTAATGATCTCTGTATTTTTAAATTTGTAGCTTTCTACAAGATCTCTTGTGTGACCAATTGGGATATAATTTGTGTAAATGAAGTCGAAGGCTTCGTTTTGTAAGCCATCGAGGTTCTCAATTAAATTAACGGGCCCTAGTTTGTCTTCCCAACGGTTCAAAGAGTCCTGCAGTAATGTTTTTTTAAAATTATGTTGTAAATTAGATGAAATTAATGGGTTGGGATCATTATTTGGAAGAAGGCAAAATATTTTTAACGCATTTGGGAAAAACTCTTTCAAAACGGACCAATCCATATCCTCAGAATGCAGTAAAACTGCATAATTAATTGATCTACACGGAATTTGATCAAATGAAATTGGCTTCCGTTCTGGGTTTTCACTGCCTGATATCATTGTGGGGGTTGGTGATAAGTTTGTTGGTGAAAATCGGTCCTTTGTGTATTTCTGAATATTTTGTGTAGAAGCAAGATAAGTCTTTCCTACGGTTTGGGCTCCACCAACCCACCGCCAACCTAGCGTATTTGAAGCAGGATCTCCGTCCAACAAGTTGCGTAGAAAGAAATCTGCTCCAAGCTCCCAAGGTAGTTTCAAAGTATGTATCCAAATAGAAGCAAACCACATTCTTGCGTGATTATGCAGATACCCTGTATCAAACAACTCTTTTGCCCAGCTATCAAAGCACTCTATACCAGTTTCCCCGTGACAGGCATTTTCCCAGGATTTCCGAAAACCAGATTGGGTTTTGAGGTCATCACTAAGCCTATTTAGCTTCGATTGATAAGCTGCCCAAACCGTTGGCCGCATTTCTAACCAACCTTTCCAGTATGTTCGCCAAAACACTTCCTGGACAAACTTTTCTGAACTTTTTTTCGAATGATAACAAAGAACTGATTTTAGAACTTCAATTTCTGTTAACGATCTGTGACGGATATAGGGAGAAAGCATAGACACATTGGTGTGATTATTTTGACCTAGATCATAGTTTCTTAAAGCTGCATAATCGTTTCCGGCTGATGGCAAAAATATCTTTAAGCGCTCCAGGCCTGCCGCCCTAGTTGGTATAAAATTAAATTTTTTCATTTAAGCTCGTAAAATATTTCAGCTTGTATAGGTAGAAGCATTTGGGCAGATTTCAATTGAAGTTTAAAGGTCTGCTTTTTCTGAAGGAATTATTACTGCTGTTCTAAAGTAATTCTTAGAAAACTAGAGGTTTCATAAAATCTTTTAAGCTTGTGCTATTGCAGCTGTTGATCTCTGATACTAGAACGATAAATGAACTTAAGAACAAATAACAGGCGGAGAATACATGAAAGATCCAATTGAAGTTTATATGAACAACCTGGTTCCAATGGTGGTCGAACAAACTAGTCGTGGCGAAAGAGCATACGATATTTTTTCAAGACTACTTAAGGAACGAATAATATTTATAAGTGGCCCAGTTCATGACGGAATGTCCACTTTGGTGGTAGCGCAGCTTTTACACCTCGAAGCTGAAAACCCAACTAAAGATATAAGCATGTATATAAACAGCCCGGGTGGTGTAGTGACATCAGGTTTGTCAATTTATGATACAATGCAATATATAAAGCCCAAAGTTTCTACACTTGTTATAGGACAAGCGGCGTCGATGGGCTCACTTTTGCTGACTGCAGGTGAGAAGGGTATGCGGTTTTCTTTGCCAAATAGTAGAGTAATGGTCCACCAACCATCCGGCGGATATCAAGGGCAGGCGACCGATATTATGATCCACGCAGAGGAAACTTTAAAGCTAAAAAAACGTTTGAATGAAATCTATGTTCATCACACGGGGCAAAAATATGAGACAGTTGAGAGTGCTCTTGAGCGAGATAACTTTATGTCGCCTGAAGATGCTAAGGATTGGGGATTGATCGATGAGATCGTAACAAAGCGTACCATTGATGATGAAAAATAATACAACATCTCTTTATAAAATGTTAAATTAGCATTGTAGCTTTCTATTGAGTATCTTAGACTTTAGTTGGAAATAAAGGCAGTAATAATAGAACTTTAGGGCTTTGAAAGGATTAAAATGTCGTCTCGGTCAGGTTCAGATAGCAAAAATACCCTTTACTGCAGTTTCTGTGGAAAAAGCCAACATGAGGTCAGAAAGCTTATTGCAGGGCCAACCGTCTTCATATGTGATGAATGTGTAGAATTATGTATGGACATAATTCGTGAGGAGACCAAGGCAACTGGGCTAAAGTCAACAGATGGAGTTCCAACACCGCGAGAAATCTGTGATGTTTTGGATGATTACGTTATCGGCCAAGAGATGGCCAAGCGCGTCCTATCGGTAGCTGTGCATAATCATTACAAGAGACTGAATCATTCCTCTGAGGCCAGTGATATCGAACTTTCAAAGTCAAATATTCTTCTTATTGGTCCTACTGGTTGTGGTAAAACATTGTTGGCCCAAACTTTAGCACGCATATTGGATGTTCCATTCACAATGGCGGATGCGACTACATTAACAGAAGCTGGGTATGTTGGGGAAGACGTTGAGAACATAATATTAAAACTGCTTCAGTCAGCAGAATATAATGTTGAACGTGCTCAACGAGGTATAGTCTATATTGATGAAGTAGATAAAATCACAAGGAAATCGGAAAATCCCTCAATTACAAGAGACGTTTCGGGTGAGGGTGTTCAGCAGGCTCTATTGAAGTTAATGGAGGGTACTGTAGCAAGCGTACCGCCTCAAGGTGGAAGAAAACACCCACAGCAAGAGTTCTTACAAGTGGATACAACAAACATATTATTTATTTGTGGTGGGGCTTTTGCGGGTTTAGATAGAGTCATTTCTCAACGAGGCAAAGGCAGTGCTATGGGCTTTGGCGCTGATGTACGTGATGTCGATGACCGTGGTATTGGAGAAGTTTTCAAGCAATTAGAGCCAGAAGATCTATTGAAATTTGGACTTATTCCAGAGTTTGTGGGGCGCTTGCCAGTTCTTGCGACCTTAGAGGATTTGGATAAACCTGCATTAGTTACGATTTTAACACAGCCTAAGAATGCTTTGATTAAACAATATCAACGTCTTTTTGAGATTGAAGATACAAAACTTACTTTCACTGACGATGCTCTTGAGGCAATAGCCGAAAAAGCCATTGAACGAAAAACAGGTGCCCGTGGATTGCGTTCTATATTAGAGAACATACTACTTGATACCATGTTTGACTTACCTGGTATGGAAGAGGTTAGCGAAGTAGTAATCAATGACGAGGTAATAACCTCAGTTGAAGCAAAGCCTCTCATGATTTACGCAGATAAACAGAAAGAGCCCGCTAGCGCGAGTTGACCAAACAATAAGCAAAATAGATCTTATTGCTTGAATTAATTTATAAGTGGCAAAATATTGCTGGAGAATTCTATGGGACTAGGAAATTTCTTTTTACGAATATTCACCTGGTGGAATGGCCAAACTATTGGAACGCAGATTTTTACTTGGAGAAAAGGCGTTAAAGTTGGTGAGGATGAACAGGGCAATTCATATTTTCGTGATAGTCAGAATAAACGTAGATGGGTGATTTATAATGGTGAGGTTGAGGCTAGTAGAGTCAGTCCCGAATGGCATGGATGGCTTCATAAAACTTATGATAACCCGCCCTCTGAAGAAGTAATTAAAAGAAAGAAATGGGAAAAACCCCATCAGGAGAATTTAACAGGGTCTGCTGCAGCTTATGCACCTTCTGGATCAATGCGTAGCTTAAAAGCTCAGAACACTAGCGATTATGAACCATGGAACCCACAGTGAAATAAGAGACTAAAGTGATGTCTAGGAATGTAACGGAGACCGTAATCGGGGCAATAGTACTGGGTGTTGCAATTTTATTTGCTACTTTTCTTTGGAAGTTTTCAGACGTAAGTTTTGGAGCAGATCATTATTCAGTTGATGCTAAGTTTAGGTCGGCAGAAGGTATCACGGTAGGAACAGATGTACGATTAGCAGGGGTAAAAATTGGAAGTGTTTCTAATTTGATTTTAGACCCAGAAACGTTTCAAGCCATTGCTCGTTTATCCATTAAGCTAGACTACAACATGCCAGATGATAGCGCTGCAGTTATATCATCTGAGGGACTTCTGGGAGGAAGTTTTGTGGAGATATTGCCAGGGGCCTCCTATGATTTCATGGTGGACGGTTCAGAGTTTGACGAAACCCAAGGTGCAGTTAATTTTATTTCATTACTTATGAAGTTTGTCACTGGCAAGGATGAATAATGAACAAACCAGCTCTTTGGTTTTTTATTTTTAATCTTTTCTTTCCAAGTTTTTTGGTGTCGCAGGAAGTAAAAACAGAAGTCGCTGATGGAGCGATCTTGAGAGGTTTGGATAAAGTAAGTGGAAAGGTAAAAGATATTCCAATCTATTCTGGGGATACTATAGAATTTGGAAGCTTATCAGTGTTCTTAAAAGATTGTCGTTTTCCTCTAAATAACCCAGTAGGAGATGCATTTGTTCGTCTAGTAGTGAGCGAATTACCAGAGGAGAAAAATCTCTTTGATGGATGGATGATAGCTTCTTCTCCGGCACTTAATCCGTTAGATCACGCGCGTTATGATATTTGGGCTCTTCGTTGTGCTATGGCTGATAGATCTGGTGAATAGTCTGAAGCGTTAAAGTTTGCAAATTCCTCAACTGCTTGAAAAAGTAATGTCCTATACTTTACTTTTGTAATTTCAATTGCTCCAAGGCTGGCTAAGTGCGGGGTTAGAAATTGGATATCAAACAGCTTAAACCCAGTTTTTTTCAGTCTATCAACTAAATATGCTAGTGCGATTTTAGAAGCATTATTTTTTTTTGAAAACATACTCTCTCCGAAGAATGCCGCTCCAATCGAAACACCATATATACCTCCAATTAGCTTTTGATCACTGCAGATTTCAAGGCAATGCGCGTGGCCGCTCTTATGTAATAAGCAGTAATTTGTAAGTATGTCCTGATTTATCCATGTTTCTGGCCTTTCAGCACACATGTTTATTATTTCCTCAAACCTTGTGTTTACAGAAACTTGATAGTCTAGTTTCAGTATTTCTTTCCGTAAGGACTTAGAAACATGAAACTCATTTAATGGCATAATCCCTCGATATTTGGGGTCAACCCAAAAGATATTTTTGTCGAGGGCACTTTCTGCCATCGGAAAAATACCTGCGCGATATGCAGATAACAGAATGTCTGGTTTTAGCTGCCCAGTCATAAAGTAATTACTTTAGCATTATTGCATAATTAAAGAGTGGCAAACAAACATATAGAAAGCAAATGTATAATGATATTCTGCCTTTAACAAAGAGCCTAAGTGAAACGCTGTACTAACCATTTTTCCAGCCAATGAATGTTATAATCGCCATTGATTATGTCGTCTTCGTCTAGAAGTGCGTCAAAAAGTGGAACGGTAGTGTCTATACCATCTATAATCAGTTCGTTTAAAGCCCTACTCAATCGTGCAATGGCTTCACTTCTATTTTCACCATGTACAATTAATTTTCCGATAAGACTGTCGTAGTATGGTGGTACGGAGTAACCAGTATAAAGAGCACTGTCTATTCTCACTCCGAGCCCACCGGGTGCGTGATAAGCTGTTATTTTGCCAGGGCTAGGGGAGAAATTGGGTAGTTTTTCTGCATTAATTCGGACTTCTATAGAATGCCCATTTATTTTTAGCTGATCCTGGACAAAAGACAGAGGCTGCCCTGATGCAACACGAATTTGTTCACGTACCAAATCCACACCGAATATAGCTTCTGTGATAGGATGTTCGACTTGCAGTCTTGTGTTCATTTCAATGAAGTAGAATTCCCCATTTTCGTATAAAAACTCTATAGTTCCAGCACCAATGTAATCAATCTTAGCAACAGCATCTGCACATGTTTGACCAATTATTTCGCGTTCTTTATTTGTAATACACGGGCCAGGTGCCTCTTCTAGCACTTTTTGATGGCGTCGCTGAAGAGAGCAATCTCGTTCGCCTAAGTGCACAGCTCCACCTTTGCCATCACCAAATATCTGTATCTCTATATGTCTGGGAGTGGTCAAATATTTTTCAATATAAACCTCGTCATTTCCAAACGCTGCCTTACCTTCAGCTCTGGCAGTTGAAAAAGCACTTTCTAGTTCCTTAGCAGTTTGTGCAACCTTCATTCCTCGACCACCACCGCCTGCGGTCGCCTTTATAATTATTGGATATCCAATATCAGACGCTATTTTACGAGCTTCATCTAAGTTTTCTACACCCCCTTTAGATCCGGGAACGCAAGGCACTCCGAGAGCTTTCATGGTGTCTTTAGCTGTAATTTTGTCACCCATCACTCTAATATGCTCTGCAGTGGGCCCAATGAATTTTAGTCCATGGTCCTCTATCGCTTGTACAAAACTAGCATTTTCTGAAAGAAATCCATAACCTGGATGTATCGCTTGTGCTCCTGATATTTCACAAGCTGCGAGTATAGCTGGCATAGACAGATAAGAAGCAAGACCTGAAGGAGGGCCAATACACACGCTTTCATCAGCCATGCGAACGTGCATTGCATCGCTGTCTGCAGTGGAATGTACAGCAACTGTTTGGATGCCCATTTCCTTACAAGCGCGAATTACCCTAAGTGCTATTTCGCCACGGTTTGCAATAAGGATCTTATCAAACATTCAATGCTCTTATTCAACAACGACCAAGGGGGATCCAAATTCAACTGCAGCGCCGTCTTCAACAAAAATACGCTTAACAACCCCTGACTTTGGTGAAGGAATTTGGTTCATTGTTTTCATAGCTTCTACGATGAGAAGTGTTTCCCCTTCAGAAACTGTGCTTCCAACAGAAATAAACGGTGTAGCTCCAGGCTCTGCCTGCATGTAAACTGTACCCACCATTGGTGACGTTACTGCGCCCGGGTGCGAAACAGGATCATTAGTATTTTGATCAGCAGCTGACCCTTCTTGCTGCGGATAACTAACAGTAGGACTAGGATTTATACCCATCTGCTGTGCAGCGGCATATGTGACTGGTGTCGGTCCTACTTTGCTAACGCGTACATTAATTTTGTCCGTTTCTCCATATTCTCTACTTACTTCTAGTTCGGTAAGTTCATTTTGGTTGAGAAGCTCAGCTAGCGATTGAATAAATTCTACGTCTTGATCTCGATTTTTCTTAGTCATGTTATTCCCATACGCATTATGCCTTATTTCTAGATACTATACTTAAATCTAAGAATGATCAAAGAAAAGGGGCAGACGATAATCAGCGTGTGCCACTTTTTTTATGCAAGGAAAAGAATTTTCCTAAAGCTTAGTAATATTTAACTCAAAATGACATTGCTTTGCGCTTTATTCTCTATTCATTCGGTTTTCTATAAGGTCATCAACGACAGCTGGCTCTGCTAAAGTTGAAGTATCGCCTAAGCTATTAAAATCGTCCTCAGCAATTTTTCGTAGAATGCGGCGCATTATTTTTCCTGACCGCGTTTTAGGTAGACCAGGTGCCCACTGCACTAAATCTGGCGCGGCTATTGGACCAATTTCTTTTCGCACCCAGCTACGAAGCTCTTTTCGTAGCTCTTCGGTTGGTTTTTCCCCTGACATGAGAGTTACATAGCAATATATTCCCTGTCCTTTTATGTCATGAGGATATCCAACAACTGCGGCTTCGGAAACTTTTTCGTGTGCTACTAGTGCACTCTCTACCTCCGCAGTCCCCATGCGATGCCCTGATACATTTATAACATCATCAACCCGGCCGGTTATCCAATAGTAACCATCTGCGTCCCGACGGCATCCATCACCTGTAAAGTAATAACCTTTATAATCGGAGAAATACGTTTTGATAAAACGTTCATGGTCGCCGTATACTGTTCTCATTTGGCCTGGCCAACTATCTTTTATACACAATACTCCCTCGCATTCTGTTTCAATTAATTCTTGACCAGTTTGCGGATCCAAGATCGCTGGTTGTATTGAAAAGAATGGTAACGTTGCGGATCCCGGTTTTGTTGCAATTGCACCGGGTATTGGGGTGAGTAAATGACCACCTGTTTCGGTTTGCCACCATGTATCAACTATTGGACAATTTCCTTTACCGACTACCTCATTGTACCAGTTCCAAGCTTCAGGGTTAATTGGCTCACCGACTGTTCCAAGTACTTTTAGTGATGATAAATCACATTTTTCTACAAATTGTGATCCCTGGCCCATTAGGGCTCGAATTGCTGTCGGCGCTGTATAAAACTGATTGACTTTGTGTTTGTCACATACTTGCCAGAACCGGGAAGCATCTGGATATGTCGGAACTCCCTCAAACATGAGTGTTGTTGCGCCATTGGCAAGAGGCCCATAAACGATGTAGCTATGGCCTGTCACCCAGCCAACGTCAGCTGTGCACCAATAGATGTCGCCATCATGATAATCAAAGACATATTCGTGCGTGATGGAAGCCCAAACAAGGTAACCACCTGATGTATGTAGAACTCCTTTTGGTGTTCCAGTAGATCCAGATGTATAGAGAATAAATAAAGGATCTTCAGCATTCATCGGCTCTGGCTCACAATCCTCTGATGCTTCTGCCATTAAAGCACTATAGCTAAAGTCACGCGCATCGTGCATTGGAACTTGAGCATTAGTTCGCTCCACGACTAAAGTTTTTATATCGCCACAAATACCTAATGCTTTATCGACATTTGTCTTAAGAGGGGTTGCGCGGCCTCCTCTTGGGGCCTCATCAGCAGTAACTAAAAGAGATGCGCCGCAATCCTTTATACGAGAAGCCAGCGCTTCTGGCGAAAACCCTGCAAAGACAATTGAATGAACAGCTCCGATACGTGCACACGCAAGCATTGCGTATGCTGCTTCTGGAACCATCGGTAGATATAGAACTACTCTATCGCCTTTTTTCACGCCCAGTTTCTTATAGACATTGGATAGTTTGCAAACTTGCTTATGAAGTTCGGAATAAGTTATGTGTTTACTAATATCTGGGTCGTCACTTTCCCAGATTATTGCAGTCTGGCTTCCCCTAGAGTGGAGGTGACGATCCATACAATTTGCAGATACATTTAATTGACCATCTTCAAACCACTTTATAGATACATCTGGATGAGAATAACTCACGTTCTTAACTTTTGAATAAGGGGTCATCCAGTCTATACGCTTACCGTGCTCCATCCAGAATTCTTCTGGATTATCAGTAGATGCTGAATACATTTGATCGTAATCAGCTTTTCTTAGTTTAGCTTTTGCTACAAACTGAGCACTTGGCGGGTAAATTTGTTCGGACATGAAAGCTTCCTGTTAGCATTTGCGTTGTGCTTTTATAAAAATTATCACTAGATTTTTCCAGAACAATCTACACTAAATTGCTAAATACTCAGCTCTCAATTCTGAGTTATCCAAGACTTCCTTTGCTGTCCCATTAAATACGACACCGCCAGTATCTAAAATTACCGATCTATCGGCCAATTCCAAGGCTCTTACCGCATTTTGCTCCACGATGACTGTCGTAATTCCTTGTTCTTTAATCACGTTCAAGGTTTTTTCAATTTCATCGACAATAACGGGAGCGAGACCCTCATATGGCTCGTCAAGAAGTAAAACTTTTATATCTCGCGCAAGGGCACGACCTATAGAGAGCATCTGCTGTTCTCCTCCAGATAAAGTTATTCCTTCCTGCTTTCTACGTTCACCTAATCTCGGGAAAAGATCGTAAATTCGCTCTATGCCCCAGCCAATTGGTTCAGCTATTTGCGCCAACTGAATATTTTCTTCTACAGTTAATCCAGGAATTATCCGCCTATCTTCTGGAACCAACGCAATACCATTATTCGCAGCTTCGTAGCTTTTCATCGAATGTAAATTCTTATGATCTAGCCAAATTTCCCCCTTGATTAATTCAGGGTTATCTAACCTAGCAATAGTTCTTAAAGTAGAGGTTTTACCAGCACCATTTCTACCTAGAAGTGCTAATATCTCTCCCTCATGGACATTAAAGCTTACTCCTTGAACTATGTAGCTTTCGCCGTAGTAAGAGTGGATGTCATGAACGGATAAATAGGCTGGTGCGTGGGTTTCTAATGCCAGATTTCCACTCATTTTTTTCTCCTTAATGCGCCGTTTCGCCTAGATAAGCTTCTTTGACTTTAGGGTGTCCCTTTATTTTTTCAGGGGTATCTTCAACTAAAGGTGTGCCTTGTGCTAATACAGTTATCCTATCTGCGAGAGAGAAAACCACATGCATATCGTGTTCAATAATTGCGATTGTTATATCTCGCTCACTTCCAATCTGTTTGAGAAGCTCTATCGTATTATTTGTGTCTGCTCTCGCCATCCCCGCAGTCGGTTCATCTAGCAACAATAGTCTTGGTTCTTGACTTAGGCACATGCCAATTTCCAATCGCCTTTTGTCTCCCCGGGACATTGATGAAGCTTGCATTTCCATTTTGTTTATCATGTTCATTTCTTCCAAAATATGCTCTGCAGAGCTAACAATATCTTTGTGTTTCATAAAGTCCGACATGGCGTCTAGCGCAAAAGCTCCGTCCCTCTTGGCGAAGATTGGGATCATCATATTCTCCATAACCGTTAAGTCAGAAAATATTTCTGGTGTTTGAAACACCCTCGAAATGCCCATTTGGTTAATTTCGAATGGCGATCTACCTAAAACTGGCTTTTGATCAAAATTAACACTGCCGGTATCAGGTGTTAGTTTGCCAACCAAGCAATTTAACAGAGTAGATTTTCCAGCGCCGTTCGGGCCAATAATAGCGTGAATCGTATTCTCTTTGACACTCAGATTTACATCTTTTAAAGCTTGCAGTCCGCCAAAGCGTATACCTACGTTTTCTACTTCAAGGATACCCATGTTTTGTTCTCCTTACTCAGCGGGAGTAGTTTTTGTTTTATCATTTTTAACAGAATTTTTACTGCTAAATATTTTTGACATCCTCTGCCCTAGCTCAACAAGGCCTCCCGGTAAGAAAATGATGACCCCCATAAATATTAGTCCAAGTGTTAGGTGCCAGCCTTTACCGATAAATGGGTGAATGATTGTAACAAAAAAGTTTTCCGCCCCTTCTGGCATGAATGAGAACCATTGATGCAGGAGATTATCATTGATTTTTGAAAATATATTTTCAAAATACTTAATTAAACCAGCTCCAAGAACGGGACCAATCAAAGTCCCAACACCGCCCAAGATTGTCATTAATACGACCTCGCCAGAAGCCGTCCATTGCATCCGCTCCGCGCCAGCCAAGGGGTCCATTGAGACCATTAAACCTCCCGCAAGTCCGGCATACATTCCAGAGATAACAAAGCAAGAAAGCATGTATGGTTTGGCATTTATACCTGTATAATTTAATCTGTTTTGATTAGATTTTATGGCGCGCAGCATGATTCCAAACGGTGACCGGAAGAGCCTTATCGCGACGTAAAACGCTGCTAACATTATTACAGCGGACAAATAATATCCAACATTAAAGGTCCAAAGCCAGCCCGCTACATTCAATTGAAAACTGTCACTCATGTGCATTCCAAAAAGAGAGGGAGCAGGAATATTGCCGGTCGTATTTGCACTGTCTAGGATTCGAGGGTCGTTCAACGCTGTTTGGAGACCAGTCTCACCACCAGTTATGGGCGTTAAAACCGAAGCGGCCAAAGCAAAAGACATTTGTGCGAACGCAAGTGTCAAAATAGAGAAATAAATTCCAGATCGACGAAGAGATATAAAACCAATAATTAGAGCAAAGACACCGGCAACTGCCGTTGATAAAATAATCGCAGGGATTACATTTATTGTAAGAAGTTTCAACATCCATACGCCAGCGTATGAGCCCGCACCAAGGAATGCTGCGTGTCCAAAAGATAAGTAGCCAGTGAGACCAAACAAAATGTTAAAGCCGATCGCAAAAATGCCAAATATAACAAATCGCTGCATCAGATCAGGATAGCCTGCATTGAATTGGGATAATGCCGATTGCTCTGGAAATGGATTTAGAAAAATTGGAGCAAGCACCGCCAATATACTCACAATTATTAACAGAACAGCATCTTTTCTTTTTAATCCTAACATGCTTACTCCTCCATAACGCCCTTACGACCCATCAATCCTCGAGGACGTGTCAGTAATATAACTATTGCGGCAAGATAGATGACAACTTGGTTAATACCTGGCAAAGCCTCTATAACTTGGCGCATAGACGCAAAGCTTTCTAGGATGCCAAGAAGCAGCCCGGCTGCCACGGCACCTGGTAGAGAACCCATTCCACCAACCACAACAACGACAAAAGAAATTACCAGAAAATCCATTCCCATATGGTAATTGGGCGGGTTTATTGGAGTATACATCACTCCAGCAAGGCCCGCCACCGCAGCAGCCACTCCAAACATTACTGTAAATCGCCTATCAATGTTTATTCCAAGAAGGCCCACAGTTTCTCTGTCTGCCATCCCAGCTCGTACCACCATACCGAATGTGGTGAACTGCAGGAATGCAAAAACAGATCCTATGAGCAGCATTGCAAAACAAAAGTACACAATTCTCCAATAAGGGTAAATTATTGATCCCGCCTTCATACCGATAGCAGCACCAAAATCGAAAGACCCGATGAAGGCTTCCGGAGCAGGATTAGGAATTTGATTTGCTCCAAAATAATATTTAATAATTTCCTGTAACACGATCGCTAGACCAAAAGTTACAAGAATTTGATCAGCGTGTGGCCTTTTGTAAAAGTGCTTAATTAAACCACGCTCAATGATAACTCCGAGTGTGATCATGACGGGTATTGTAAAGAGAATTGCAAGTGGCACAGACCAATTTAAGATAGCTTGTCCGGTTGGCTCTCCAAACCAGTCATAGATATAAGGTATATCTACTTTTAAAGGATTACCCAAAAAATCTTTCTGAGTTTCATCGATTACGACGTGTGATACAGACAGTATTCGGCTGAAGGTTATAGCACAAAAAGCCCCCAGCATAAACAATGCTCCATGCGCAAAATTAACAACCCCTAGGGTTCCGAAGATTAATGTTAGGCCTAAAGCTATTAGCGCATAAGCACTCCCTTTGTCTAACCCATTAAGAATTTGAAGAATAATCTGGTCCATGAAGCCCCCTAGAGATGAGCAGTTAGGGTAAATTTTGACAAAATTAAAGAATTATTTTTGCGAAAGTTTAAGGGTCCCAAAAAAGGGACCCTTACATTAGTTATGCACCAGGATTACATGAGCCTAATTCGCCACCGAAGATACCTGGATCAAATGTCACAGCTTCTGCAGGAGTTACGTCGACTAGTTCAAGTAAATCGAATTCGTTTGCAGGATTTTCCTTTCCACGTACGACCAAAACGTCTTTAATACACTGATGATCCTCAGCACGATAAAGCGTTGGGCCACTTCCCATCCCGTCGAACTCGAATCCTTCGAGAGCTTCTACAACTGAGCAAGGATTGAATGATCCGCCACGCTGTACTGCATCTGCATATAAAAGGGTTTGGCAATAAGTCGTATGAGCAGCCTGTGATGGTGGAAAACCGTACTTTTCACCAAATGATTTTACAAACGCGTTTGTTCCGGAATATCGAGCACCTGCAGTATTTTCCAGTGACCAGTGCCAACCGGATGTACCAAATATTCCGGCAACATTCTTGCCTGCACCTTGTGCCATCAAACGGGAATACAAGGGAACTACTATCTCAAAATTTTTCCCATTAGCTTGTGCAGCTCTAAGGCCAAACTCAACAGCAGAAGTTAGTGAGTTTACCATGTTGGCGCCGTAGTGGTTCAACACCAGCACATCTGCACCAGAGTTTAGAACGGGTGCTACATAGGATGAAAAGTCAGTCTGAGAAAGGGGTGTTTTTACTGCCGCTATAGTTTCCCACCCTAATGCTTCTGTGGAATTTCTTACTGCTTCCTCAGTAGTATAGCCCCAGTTATAGTCTGCTGTTAAATGATATGCTTTTCTATCAGACCCGTATCGATCTGCTAAAACTGGGGCCAAGGCGGCACCTGTCATGTACGAATTAAAAAAGTGTCTGAACCCGTTTGCTTTTTTGTCCTTACCAGTGGTATCGTTTGAATGCGTTAAGCCTGCCATGAAAATGATACCAGCCTCTTGGCAAAGAGCCTGCACTGCAACCGCAACCCCGGATGAAGAACCTCCGGTAATCATAATCGCGCCGTCTTTTTCAATCATCGAACGAGCAGAAGCTCGGGCTGCGTCTGGCTTAGTTTGAGTATCTCCAGTTACGTACTCAACTTTTTTTCCTAAAATTCCTGTTCCATCAAGTGCCTTGGAGCTGAATGTTTGAAGCATTCCGCCATCACCTTCTCCGTTCAAATGCTCTACGGCTAATTTATAGGCGCGCAATTCGTCTGCGCCCTCATCTGCGTAAGCACCCGACTGTGGAACATTAAAACCTAAAGTCACGGTTGATCCGGTTGGTGCATTTGCAAAACCTGTATGGCTTCCAGCGGTAAGCAAAGTTGGTACGGCTAGGCTGGCTCCGGCAACTGCACCTGTTTTTATCACGCCGCGGCGCGTAATTTTAGTCTTGGACATATAATCCTCCATTTAATGATAAGTAACGCAGTCCTCCAACGTACGCCACGCACTCCCTGTGCAGTGGGTTTAAATAAGTTTCTTTTTCATTAATTCAACTGAAAAATGAAAGGTTTCCGTAACGTTAAGTGCGATTAGATACTCAAGGTTACAGGTAACCCAATCTCCTAAATAATTTTCTGACTAAAATTTATACTTCTTAACCATTTCGCCCAGAAAATTGGAGCAGTAGGGGCTCCAAGCCTTGTAGGCCAAAGCCAGCTTGGCTTGTTTTTTGAAGAATTGAATCGATATCTACACCTTGTGCTGCTTCGCCCATAGCCCAAATTAGGCTGCAGCGTGTACCAGAAGCGCAATATGCTAATACTGGCCCTTTGGCTTTTTGAAAAAGCGACCTCTGTTTTTCTGCATTTTCGGCACTTATGGCTTCAGGGGTTAGCTCTAAAATATGAAACTCTATACCTAAGTTTTTTGCAAACTCCCCAATGACCGAACTGCCAATAGAATCGGGGACTTCAAAGTCTGGCCGATTACAAATGATACTTACAAATCCCAAATTGGCGATTTCCTCCATTTGATCAGGACTTAACTGAGGCGATACATAATAGTTTCCATCAATATGACCTATATTCATTTTATTCGTCCTGTCTGTAAGCATAGCAACTTTAATCTAAACTTCTAAAGCATATCGGTTTCTTTTGAGAATAGGCTTGGCAGCGAGCATGCCAATCAACATTGAAACAAAAAATATACTTACGCCTTTTCCTCCAAAACCAAGTGCAGCGACTGCGGGCCCTGGACATAAACCCGCTATAGCCCATCCCATTCCAAATAAAACAGACCCGGCAATTAAGTCTCTGCTTACTTTCTGGCTTGCCGGAGTCGGAAAATTTTCCGCAAACAATGGAGCTTTATTTTTTGAATATCTCCAAGCAACTGCCATTGGTATTATGGCACCTCCCATGACAAAAGCTAAAGTCGGGTCCCAAGCCCCAAGAATATCAAGCCATCCTTGAACTTTTGCCGTATCTGTCATGCCTGAAATAAGCAAGCCGCCACCAAACAGGCACCCAGAGGTCAATGCCAAGAGTATCCTTTTCATAACAACCCCCATGCATGTCTCAAAAGTATAATAGTTAACACGCCTGACATAACGTAAAAGCAAGTGGCTACTATCCCCCGCACTGAAAATCTTGAAATTCCGCACACACCATGTCCAGAAGTGCATCCATTTGCAATTCTTGTGCCCATGCCCACTAAAAGACCCGCAGAAACTAATTGAACCCAGTTGGTAGTTAAGTTTGTTTCACTAAGATCCCAGAAAGGTAAAAATAAAAGTGGGCAAGAAAAAACACCTACTAGAAATAATATTCTCTCAAGCTGTTCATTGCTGTTGGCTCTTTCTAACAGGCTACCAAGAATTCCACTCGCTCCCATGATTCTTCCATTGCCAATTAACAAAACGGTACCCGCAATTCCGATCATGAATCCTCCGATTAACCCAGCAAACCAATCAGAATACATCGTAAATTCCTATCTCACTTAACTCATAGCCTAGCTAGGTTCCCATTAAAGCTTATTGATCGGTACTTTTATGAAAACATCTCCCTCACTATCTGGTTCAGGCATATTGCCTGCTCGCATATTCACTTGAAGTGATGGCACAATCAATCTTGGCATTCCAAGGGTCGCATCCCTTTCGTCTCGCAATTTTACGAAATCTTCTTTTGAGTTTCCAGTTCCGATATGCACATTTTTGGCTTTCTGCTCACCAACGGTTGTCTCCCATGCATACTCTTCCCTTCCCGGAGCTTTGTAGTCGTGGCCAACAAAAATTCTAGTTGCGTCAGGCAGTGTTAAAATTTTCTGAATTGAGGAGAAGAGTTTTTCTGATGATCCACCTGGAAAGTCACATCGTGCAGTTCCAAAATCAGGCATAAAAAGAGTGTCGCCAACAAATGCAGCGTCTCCGATAATATATGTAAGGCAGGCTGGAGTATGTCCTGGGGTATGGAGGACATCTCCCCGCATTTGACCTATATGAAAAGTATCACCTTCAACAAAAAGCTTGTCAAATTGGCTTCCATCGCGTTGAAACTCCGTACCTTCATTAAATATTTTGCCAAACGTTTCTTGAACATCCGTAATACGTGACCCTATTCCAATCTTACCTCCGACTTTCTCTTGGATGTAGGGCGCCGCAGATAAATGATCGGCATGTACGTGGCTCTCCAATAACCATTGCACATCCAATTTGTTTTCTTGAACAAACTTAATAAGTTTATCTGCCGATTGACGGTCAGTTCTTCCAGATGCAAAATCAAAATCTAGAACACTATCTATAATTGCGCAGGCTGAGCCATTTGGATCGCGAACGACATATGAAATTGTGTTTGAGGCTTCGTCAAAAAATGCAGTAATATCAGGTCCCATTAATTCCTCTGTCCATGGCTCATTTTACATATATCAAGTTGTGAATGTAATTTAACTTTTTATCAAGTCATTAAAACGCCGATTATAACTGACATTAATCCCAAAACTGAAACAAACAATGATGCTAAATTAAGAGGCATTGCAGCCTTAATTGATTCACGTAATTCTTGATCAGAAGTACTATTTTTTTTGGCTTTCGCAACTTTATACATACTGAACAATAACCCAATCAACCCAAATACTGATAGTAAGGCCCCACCCCAGATTAGAATAAGCATCATGAAAGTCCATCTATATTATAAAAAGAATGTTGTGAGCAAAGATAACCGAAACCTTGCGATAGTTACAACTAGAGAGTAAGGCATTCAACAAAAAGGAACTTATTATGAATGAAAATAGTGGTGAAAATTACCGGGTTACGGCTGGTGAACTCAGGCAATTTATTGAACGCTTTGAAACTTTAGAAATTGAGAAGCGAAATATTGCTGATCAACAGAAAGAGGTAATGGCTGAGGCAAAGGGTCGGGGCTACGATACAAAAATTTTGCGAAAGCTCGTAGTTTTACGAAAAAGAGACCTTCAAGACATAGCTGAAGAAGAAGCAGTTTTAGATATGTATAAATCGGCCTTGGGCATGTAATCAAAGGGTAAAATCGGCCTAGGTCTACCCAATGCTGCAATTAATTTGGAATTTGCCTTGCTGAAATTACACATAACTAACATTTACATTCTTAAATTTATGTAAATAGATCGGTATGCTAACTCGTTGCAATGTCAGACTCATTCTTTGGAGCCCAAAACTTGGCTTTTTCAAATTTATCTTTTTCTAGCCAAAACATCTCATTAGTTAAAACTAATTTGGGATGGTCGGCGATCGCACTGTTAATATCCGCATTTATATTGTTGCCGATTGGGTCAGTAATCTTTTTGGCAGTTTTTCCAGCGGATAATATTTGGCCCCACTTAATTGCGACTACACTTCCTCGCTATATTTCGACCACAATTTTATTGATGATATCTGTTGGTGCTCTTGCCGGTATCATTGGCACTGTGACTGCTTGGTTTGTGGTTCGGTACAGCTTTAGTGGGTCTACTTGGTTGCAATGGGCTCTACTAATGCCATTGGCTATCCCTGGATACGTGGGGGCCTATGCTTTAGTCGACTTATTAGAATATGCGGGGCCAGTGCAATCAATTTTGAGAGAAACTTTTGGATGGTCGAGCTCACAAGATTATTGGTTTCCTGAAATTCGATCGTTTGGTGCCGCTGTTTTCGTGTTAAGTTTATCTCTTTACCCATATGTTTATTTACTCACCAGAGTCGCATTTCGTGATCAGGCATCAAGTGTGGAAGAAGTGGCTCGTTCCTTAGGTGCATTACCATCAGAACGCTTTTTAAAAATAAGCCTACCGCTTGCTCGACCTGCTGTAGCAGCGGGGATAGCGATTGTGATGATGGAGACAGTTAATGACTTTGGCACGGTGGATTACTTTGCCGTTCAAACACTCACAACTGGCATATTTAGTGTCTGGCTGCAGTCAAGTAATGTAGGTGGTGCTGCACAGTTAGCTTGTGTCGTTTTAACGATAGTTATTTTACTTGTTAGCCTAGAAAAGCTTTCGAGGAGGAGAATGCAATTTTTCAATATGTCATCGAAGCAAAAAAAGGTTGCAAAAATTCGGGCTCATGGAGCAATTAACATTTTAGCTTTTCTGTGTTGTTTTGTGCCTGTTTTATTAGGCTTCGTTGTGCCGCTGGTAGTATTAGCGAAACATTCTATGAGTAGTCCCCACTTGTTCTTAGACAAAGCACTAATTGATGCGACATGGAATACAGTTTTTACTGGAACAATCGCTGCCACTTTTACAGTATTTTTGAGTATCGTTATGGTTTTTGGAATGAAATCGATGAAAGGTAAATTACCAAAAATAACAATGCCTATTACAACAATCGGATACGCAGTGCCTGGAGCTGTACTCGGTGTTGGTATCCTAATTCCGCTTGCAGCTCTGGACAATGCAATGGCTGATGCGATTTATTTTATAACAGACATCGATCTAGGGTTAATTTTTACTGGAACGTCGTTTGCTATTATTCTTGCCTATATCGTGAGGTTTTTTGCCATTGGCCAGGGTGCGACGGAAGCAGCTCTTGGGCGCATTTCTCCAAACTTAGAACACGCAGCAAGATCGCTTGGGAAAAATAGAACCTTGATTTTGAATAAAATTTATTTGCCAATAATAAAAGGGTCTCTGGCTTCTGCGATGCTTCTCATTTTCGTTGACTGTGTAAAGGAATTACCAGCAACTCTGCTACTAAGGCCCTTCAACTTTGATACCTTGTCTACTCGTGTACACGAACAAGCCAGCCTCGAGGATTTAGCTAATGCTGCACCTGCTGCAATATATATTTCCCTGGTTGGTTTGTGTGCGGTAGTACTTTTGGCTAGAACAAATAGGTTCAAATAATAGTATCTATGCATTAGATTTTCTTTTTTATTCTTGCCAATGTCCAAGTGTTTATTTAATGACGCAATTGTGCCCCTATAGCTCAGCTGGTAGAGCAACTGATTTGTAATCAGTAGGTCCGCGGTTCGAGTCCGTGTGGGGGCACCAATAATATCAATAACTTAGCCCTAATCGTAAAAAATCTTCCATCCGTGGGGTAACATTTGGGGTAACATAAACCTCTTTAAGTTTCTAATTTGACGCTTTCTGACAAGTTTCTAATAAGTGTATTTTAAGGCTCAATCTGAAGTAAATTCAGTGGCTATTCTATAATCCGTTAGACTGTTGGGATAAAAGCTAAGTTATAACTATTTCTATCAAAAACCTCCGCGCGCGCGTAGCACTGTCACAGGATACTTATTCTACCCTTTAAGCACTTCCTTTATCGTACCTTGGCATACTCAAAAGCCGATAAATTAACGCCTCCAGTTCATGGATCATTTTTACACTCTGCACTAAGCCCAGCACTGGCGCAAAACATCAATGCAAGCACGCTAGGTAAAACTCTGTGCCTCAACTTAGACATTTAGAGAGATTTTTGTGAAATTTAATAAACGTTAAAGCTTAGAGCACTAACAGCAAGCTAGGGTAGAATATTGAGTCTCCAAAAGTCTCTCAAAAAGGTCTCTTTACAATTTCTTTACACAGACGGCATGAATTTTTCAAATTAAGTTTACGATCCATTCACTTTTATTTCACATTCTTATGCCAGGCTCGTTCCATCGTTCGTTAATTGAACCGGCGCGTTTTGTATGGTTTTAAAAGAAAGGAAACTCACATGAAAAGAATTTTTGCGACCGTATTTACGGTTATGGTTGGCCTATCAGCTTCGGCTGAGGCCAAAGTGAAGATCACATGTCTTGCAGATGGGAGCCGTCTGACCAGACAACACCAACCTTTGATGAAAATGTTTAACGAGATGCAGTCTGAGATAGAAGTTGAGTATATGTCACCAGCAAAAAACTATGGTGATGTCCACCTAAAGATGATGCGTGCATCAGCTACTAACACTTTACCTGACTGCGCATTTCAAGCCTATAACCAACTTCCTTCGTTGGCCCGCGCACTGGCCGCCCGCGATCAAATTGTAAATTTTCAAGATCTCTTTGCCAAAGAGGCTCAAGGATGGGTGGATGAAAACTATACACCAGAAATCCTTGAAAATGGCGTAGTTGACGGTAAGCAGTATGGAATTCCATTTAATGCGTCAGTTTATCAGTGGTACTACAACAATGATCTGATTAAGCAGGTTGGTGGAAAAGAGGAAGACTTTCATACTTGGGAGGGAGTTATGGGGCTTGCTGGGAAGCTGAAACAGGCTGATATAACGCCCTTCGCAGGATGGCTAGTTGACGGTGATGACTGGGGCTGGCAAATGCTTATCCTTTCTCAAGGTGGCCGTTTGCTAGATAAAAATGCTGGTGACAAGGTTACCTTTAACGACAATGATTATGGCATAAATGCGCTTAAAATGGTGAAGCGTTGGGTGGATGAAGCCGGTTATGACCCAGATGCAGATTACAGACAACAAAGCACGGCATTTACCGAGGGTAATATGGGCTTTTTTGCAACTTCTCCGGCTGGGGCTAGGTCGATCCAAGAGAAAGTGGGCGGAAAGTTTGACCTAAG
>ERZ802822.144-NODE-144-length-53907-cov-19.082519_pt1 | contig 53907 bp, 38 predicted proteins | sample MGYA00345649_ERZ802822 | MGnify/ENA primary metagenome ERZ802822 (study PRJEB30503, sample SAMEA104212359) | marine metagenome | biome: Westerlies Biome; feature: [SRF] surface water layer (ENVO:00010504) within the epipelagic zone...; material: water... | reverse complement strand
GGCGTCGCCAAGCGGCAAGGCAGCGGGTTTTGATCCCGCCATTCGGAGGTTCGAATCCTCCCGCCCCAGCCATTTTCCACTCGTAGGACGCCTACCATGTCGTCAAAAATGATGGTTTTTACCGGCAACTCGAATACCGACTTGGCGAAAAAAGTCGCAAGTCGGCTATACCTTGAGTTAGGCAGTGCAAAAGTTGGGAAATTTTCTGACGGGGAAGTTACCGTCGAGCTCAATGAAAACGTCCGTGGCAAGGACGTATTTGTTCTGCAAAGCACATGCGAGCCTACGAACGACAACCTGATGGAACTATTGCTCATCATCGACGCGCTTCGTCGTGCTTCAGCGAGTCGCATTACTGCCGTAGTACCCTACTTTGGCTATGCGAGGCAGGATCGGCGCGTACGTTCTTCTCGCGTGCCAATTTCGTCAAAAGTCGTAGCGGATATGATGGTCAGTGTTGGAGTAGATCGCGTTCTCACAGTTGATCTCCACGCCGAACAGATTCAGGGGTTTTTCACCTGTCCTGTTGACAATGTGTATGCCTCCCCTGTTCTCAATGACGACATAGTGGCGACCAAATTCGAAGATGTAGTTGTAGTCTCACCTGACATCGGCGGCGTGGTAAGAGCGCGAGCCATCGCCAAGCAGCTGGATGATGCAGAGCTCGCCATTATCGATAAACGCCGCCCGAGAGCTAACGAATCCGAGGTTATGAATCTCATAGGTGATGTCGAAGGCCGAACCGCGATTATGGTGGACGATATGGTCGACACTGCGGGTACGCTATGTTCCGCGGCAAATGCACTCAAGCAGCGCGGCGCAAAAAAAGTCGTGGCCTACTGCACGCATGCTGTTTTGTCAGGAAAGGCACTGGACAACGTACGCAATTCAGAGCTGGATGAATTGGTCGTTACCGATACTATTCCGCTGAGTGATGAAGCAAAAAGCATCAAAAAAATTCGTCAATTAACTATTTCAGATCTACTGGCCGAGTCTATTCGCAGAGTCAGTAACGAAGAATCTATTAGCGCGCTGTTCGATTCGTAGATCAGCGTAAACCCACCCACCCCAAACTGGTCGCAGGTTTGTGGGTGTTTTCCAAAGGAGACAGACCATGTCTGACACTTTTGTAGTTGAAGCCGAACTTCGAAGCGATGAAGGGAAAGGTGCGAGCCGCCGCCTTCGCCGACTCGAAGCAAAAGTACCCGCCATCATTTATGGAGGCGATAGTGCACCCGTCAGCCTTTCGTTGATTCGTAAGGACTTCGAAAAGCATCTTGATAAAGAGGCATTTTACTCTGCCATTATCGAAGTCGCTTACGATGGTAAAAAAGAAAAAGCCATCCTAAAAGCGCTGCAACGTCACCCTGCAAAGGACTTCCCTATGCACGCTGACTTTTTCAGAGTGGAAGCGAATAAAGCCATCAAGGTCTCAATCCCGCTTCACTTCACCAATGAAGATACCTGCGTTGGGGTGAAACTCGGAGGCGGTCGAATCCAACACACCGTGAACGAGGTAGAGGTACTTGCACTTCCCGCAAACTTGCCCGAATTCATTGAGGTAGACATGTCGGATTTGCAGGTTGGCGATATCATCCACCTGTCGGATTTAAAGCTTCCCGAGGGTGTCACATCGACTGCTCTCGCGCTGGGCGATGACCGAGACATGGGCGTGGCTAGTGTTCTTGCACCCCGCGGCACCAAGGGCAGCGATGGATCTGAGGACGGCGATGACGAGCCATCTGAAGGCAGCACAAGCGAAGACGACAGCGACGAGAGCTAGTCATGATGCCCAGCATTCGGCTCATTGTCGGTCTGGGTAATCCTGGTGAAAAATACATCGGCACTCGCCACAATGCGGGTGCCGATTTCGTTTCAGCGCTGGCAACCCAACATAATATTGACCTCAAGGTGGAGAAGAAACTCTCTGCACGCTTGGGGCGGGGATCTGTGGCCGGAGCAGATGTCCGACTTTTGATTCCGGACACCTACATGAATCACAGTGGCAAGGCAGTCGCCTTGGCGGTTAACTACTTCCAGATTCAGCCGCAGGAAGTCTTGATCGCACATGATGAACTTGACATGCCGCCCGGTGCTAGCCGCTTCAAGTTTGATGGGGGACATGGTGGTCACAACGGTCTTCGTGACATTATTCCGGCGATCGGTGGCTCCAGAGCATTCTGGCGACTGCGTGTTGGTATTGGTCATCCAGGGCACGCCAGTCAAGTCTCTGGATGGGTGCTAAGTAAGGCGGGTAAAACAGAGCAGGCGCTGATCGACCTGTCGATTGATGAGTCGTTGCGGGCGCTACCACTGCTGCTAAACGGTGACGAGGTGAAAGCCATGACGCGTCTGCACAGCAGTGATAAAACGAAAGACGATATTTAAGGAACCTGAGCATGGGTATCAAGTGTGGCATTGTAGGGCTTCCCAACGTGGGCAAATCAACGTTGTTCAACGCACTCACAAAAGCCGGTATCGACGCCGAAAACTTTCCCTTTTGCACGATTGAACCCAACGCGGGTGTCGTGTCGGTACCCGACCCCAGACAAGACGCGATTCAAGCATTGGTGAAGCCGGAGAAAGCCATTCCGGCGACTATGGAGTTTGTTGATATTGCGGGTCTTGTTGCAGGTGCGTCCAAAGGCGAGGGTCTTGGCAATCAATTTCTGGCGAATATTCGCGAGACCGACGCCATTGCACATGTCGTCAGGTGCTTTGAGGACCCAAACGTCATTCATGTTTCCAATAAAATAAACCCACTGGCCGATATTGAAACAATCAATACGGAGCTTGCGCTTGCCGATTTGGAGAGCTGCGAAAAGCAGCTTCAACGCGTTGTGCGAACCGCAAAAGGCGGCGATAAATCGTCGATTGCCATCAAGGCCTTGCTCGAAGATAAGCTTCTACCGCACTTGAACGAGGCGTTACCCGTGCGCGCCCTTGATCTTAATGATGATGAACTAGCGCTTGTCAAAACGATGCACTTGCTGACAACAAAACCCACCATGTACATCGCCAACGTCGCTGAAGATGGATTTGAGAATAACCCACACCTTGATGTCGTAACGCAGTTCGCGACCTCTGAGGGCGCGAGCGTGGTCGCCATCTGCAACAAGCTGGAATCGGAAATATCAGAACTGGAAGATGACGAGAAACTAGACTTTCTCGCCGATATGGGAATGGAAGAGTCGGGACTGGATCGGACCATTCGCGCGGGCTATGCGCTTCTCAATCTGCAGACATACTTCACTGCGGGGCCAAAAGAGGTTCGTGCCTGGACCGTTAAAGTCGGAGCCACAGCCCCGGAGGCAGCGGGTGTTATTCACACTGACTTCCAAAAAGGCTTCATTAGGGCCGAGGTGGTGGCCTATGACGATTTCATAGCCTACAAGGGTGAGACAGGTGCGAAAGAAGCGGGTAAGTGGCGACTGGAGGGCAAGGACTATAGCGTTGCGGATGGTGACGTAATCCACTTTAGATTTAATGTCTAAGGCCCGTTAAGTCGCCAAGGCCGCGCGCACCTGCTCGACGTCTCGACGCGCTTCGCGCAACAGGCCGATGGTGTTTTCGGCACCATCAATATCGAGTCCTAACTTTTTTACCGCAGGCACAGTCTGCATCTCCGGCATAGCGAATCCAGGCCGCCCTGCAAGCGCATGCAACTGAGCGACTTGGATGAGATCTACCATGCGCACGACACTATCTGGCGCACGGTCGAGCTTATCTGCATTCAAAGCAGCAAAGACAAACTCCTCATCCAATCGCCAACTTCTCAAAAGTAGCGCGCCTAAGCGAGCCTTTAAGTGATCAATAGCGCTGGCCAATTCGTCATCAGTAAAGTCGGCAGCGTCAAGACCATTGGCATAATTGATAATGGCAAGCTCGCCTACATCATGCACCAGACCCGCGAGCAGCGCCTGCTCGGGATCGAAGTCACTCCGATAACGCGCCAGTACGGCACAGTTCGCTGCCACCCGAGTGCTGTGCTCCCACAAGTCACGCATTCGCCGTCTCAACCGCGGCTGACGGGTGGCAAATAAGTGCTTAACAGTCAGCCCCGTGACAATGTTTCGGACTGCCCTCATGCCCATGCGCGCGATCGCCTCATTGAGTGAGCGAACGGGTTCGTAACCCGCATAGACTGCGGAGTTGGCGACCTGTATTAGCTTGGTCGTGATCATCATATCCGCCTGCACGATGCGGGTGATATCCGACGCTGAAGAGTTCGGATCCATTGTTTTTCTGCGAACGGCGAGGCCGAGCTCCGGCATCACTGGCAGCTCTAAACGCTCAGCAACAACATCGTCCACAATACGACGCGCCAGCGATCCTGCCGCCTCCGAGATATGTTCCAGCGCAAGCTCTGCCTCAGAAATGATTAGGGCGGGCTCTAGCCAGTCATCTCTCGCAGCGTCTGCAAGGTTTGCAATGTCTGCAACATCGACACCCTTTATAACGCCGACACCCTCGCCGGCACCCTCGCTGGCACCCTCACCTGCACCCCTCCCGCCACGCAGTTCAGGCGCCATAGCTGGCTTGGCAGATGCCTGTGGACGCGCCGACGAAACGGCGGAACTAAAAGAGAGTAATCGCTTCAACCAGCGCAACATAGAGTGGCGTCTCAAACTATCGGATGGACTGTAGTAAGACGCGAAAAAATACGACTTTCAAGAGTGATGTAATTGACCTGTGACGCATTTCTCGACAAAATGCCTGCCCTTCGTGGCTACGTAGCTCAGCTGGTTAGAGCACAGCATTCATAATGCTGGGGTCGGTGGTTCAAGTCCACCCGTAGCTACCATACTCCCCAGTGACTTTAAGCATAACCTCTCTTTTTTCGCTAGCTCCTACTTGGCTTATGTCGTCGGGTCAAAAGCAGGACGTTTTTTAACAATGGCCCCGAGCTTCGATATACCTCATCCTCTTAAACCTGAGCGAGCAGGGCAATCACGTGGGCGGACTTGGACAGTAAATGTTTAGTCCGCCGGCAAGCCGATTTCAGCGAGAAGATCCGGAATACTGTCGACAACTCTCACCTTATCGATTGTGGCTTGATCTGCGAAACCGGCCGCAACCGTCCCCGCGAGTAGCACTCGAAGTGGCTCCCAATACCCAGACAGATTAGCAACAATGACCGGCTTTTCGTGCTGCTCAAGCTGTAGCCAAGTAGTTACCTCTAGCAACTCTTCAAGCGTACCTATACCTCCAGGAAGTGCGACAAAGGCATCTGAGCGTTCAAACATAATGCGCTTTCGGGCATGCATATCATCCGTGAGAATGAGCTCCTCGGCGCCATTAAAGGCGATTTCACGCTCTTGCAGAAATTTGGGAATTACACCGGTGATTTTGCCACCGCGCTCTGCAACAGCAGACGCCAAAACACCCATCAGGCCGATGGCTCCACCGCCATATACCAAGCGAATGTCGAGGTCAGCGAGGCGATGACCTAGCTTTCGGACTTCCACCTCATAGTTTGGATCGTTTCCTAGACGCGATCCGCAATATACACAAAGACTTTTTAACAACATAAGGGCACTGAATACATCCGCTGAATGAGAGAATTGTAGCAACAAAGCATCATATCAATACAGCAACGTTGAACACGCCAATAGTCGAGACGAGACGCAAGGTACGCAACGCTATTCAATGGTTTGTATCCCGAAAGACGCACCACCATTGGGTGCCTAATCTTGACAGATTTTGCTGGGTCTTGGCTTTCAGCGTGAAACACTCATAGTCAACACGCAGGCCCATTGGTTAGCTTCTGCGGTCGTGCGAGGATAACCCTTTGTAAACTAGGAATTCCCGCGTCTGGTTAGCACTCTACCTGCAGGTTAAGCGGAAAATAAAAAGGAGATGTATGTGACTGCAAAGGCCTCAAAAATCAATCGAGGGGCATTGGTGAAAACAATGTCGGCAGGCGGTCTAACCGCGCCCTTTATTGTGTATTGTGGGCCCTAACGGAACTATCGCAAGCGACGTGGGCTCTACCGAAACTAACGCAAGCGACGGCTTCCAAAAATCGCATTTGCTTCGCAATCCGCTGATGTGGGCGGTCGCGTGGTCTAGCACAGCGGCAGAATTTGGTACGCTCTGCCACCAGGCATTCAATTTTGCGAGACTCAGGGTAGATCAGGCGGTGCAACGGAGCTCTGAAGGAGGGCGTCGACTCGCTATCATTACCGATGTAGACAATACGGTTGTCCATGCATCAAGCTATTGGGGTCATCTCTTCAATGAAGGAATAGACTTTTTTTGACGACGAAATTTGGGACGAATGAATACCCAAAAATTCAATGGCGCTAGTGCCCGGGGTAAATGAGATTTTAACGCACTGCGAGGAACATGACGTGGAAGTTTTCTCCGTCACCAACCGAGATCAAGGTCCTGACACTCTCGACCTCGCACTCAAACAACGCCAGTATTTGGGGTTGCCCTTCACGGAGCGAGAACATCCAAGAGACTTCACGAACTCTTCCGATAAAACACCTGCGAGAGACAGTGTTAGCCAAACGCATGAGCTAGTTCTACTTTTAGGGGACAACCTCAATGACTTCAAACGCGATTACTATGTGGACGATGTAGCACAGTGATTCGCTCTCTTGGAGCGCGATAAAAACGAGCTTGGTGATCGCTTCGTGCTATTGCCAAATCCAACTGACGGTCATTGGGTTCGGGCCTTATTTGGGGAATCGGAGCCAATCGCAACTGAAGGAAATAGGCGAGCCCTGTTCGACGCGACAATACGAGGTGCTTGGGATGGAACATAATCAACCGTTCTCAAAAAGCACTTAGAGATCGCAATGGTCATCGCCGCTATAAACCGCACCCTTAACTCCGTATTTACAACGCTTCAAAGTGACTAATTAGCGTCGCTATACAACGTTAAACGTGACTTTCCCATATCCAAACAGGCACTTGAATCAATATGAAGCGGGGTCCACAGTGCGAATCGTCATCTCTTGGTTGATGTAATCACCACAGCGGTCGAACGGGTATAACACTGCAAAAAAGTCCCTCTGCAGCTATACAGTTTCAGTCATCATAATAGTGTTGTCGGGATAAAGTTTTTAGAAGAATCGTCTAAGTTATATACCTGTAAAATACGAGCAGCTAATTCCTGCAGATCGAACTCGTTTGCTTTGTTGATCACAGGTAGATAATGGCTCGGTAGGGCTTCGATGCCGTGAAGAGATCCGACAATAGAGCCAACCATGGTGGCTACCGTGTCGGTATCGTTACCCATATTCACTGCGGCCCAAATTGCGTGTTCAGGTTGATTGCCGCAGCACGCCAAGATTCCAAATACTGCAGGAACAGCCTCGCTCGCATGTAGACCAGAGCCAACAAGATCCGCGAGCTCCGACACAGCTGTTTCCCAATGAGCGTGCTTTCGTCCAATTTGAGCCGCCAATTCAATTCTTCGGGCAACACTTGGTCCGGCCATCACCATGGCACCATTTCGCTCTGCATGGCTATAACCTTGATCCGCGCCTTTAATGGCTAGGGCGATAACGTCTTCCAAACTGACTCCATCGGACAGCGCCGCATTTACCGCAGACGAGATGGCACAGGCTCCGGATACTGAAATTACATTATCGTGGGTAAAACGGGCTATTTCATAAGTTTTAGCGATTAATTCCTCTGGTGTTTCCAAGGAAAGAAATGACGCTGACCAGGCCTTCATCGCTGCACCATTAGTTGCTGAGGCGTTACCATTGTTGACGAGCACTACATCTTGTTTTGGCTCGCCGGCTTCAGCGTCGCCTTGTAACGACGGTCTTGTATCGTTGAATATACGTTGCATTGCTGCACGGGTCGTTGGGCCTGTGAAGTTTGGATAAAAGGGGTAATCCATCCAGCGTCTAAAGGCATTTCGCAGAGCGTCATCGCTTACCTCCCCGCTGTTGTCTAGGACCGCTTCTATAATGAATTTGCCCTGCGTGAAATCATCTGTGACCATTCCCGCCGCATTGCAGCGCCCAAAGGTGTCCTGCGGCGGCGCGATGAACGTTGTAACCCACCCATCAAAATCGCGCTTAATCTGCTCAATTGTCCTCAACTCCGTTGCCGCGCCCATGGCATCGCCAGCAGAGGCCCCAACTAGGCCACCCATGATCTTACTTTGTAACTTCGACATGCTTCCCTTCCCCCATTATAAACTTGTTAACCATCTCTAACTCGGGCAACGCTGACATCGCCCCTTTTTGTTGCACCACTAACGAGCCACAGGCATTCGAAAACTCAACTGCGGCAACTAATCGCTCGTGAGACCAATGTTGCAGTGGTATCAGCTGACTGATGAAAGCCGCAAAAAACGCATCGCCAGCTCCTGTCATATCCAAAACAGGAACGCTATATCCTTCGACGCAATACTCCGACTGCTCGACCACTAGAACAGCGCCCTTTTCTGCGCGGGTAATTATCTTAATCGTCGCGGGCCACTTCTTAAGCTCATCTACACCCTGCTGAAAACTAACTTTATTCGTTAATAACAACATCTCCTCTTCGGACATCTTTGCAACATCAGCTGTCTTCAAAGCTTCGAGTGTCTCTGGCACTAACAACGATTTATCATCCCAAACCTCAGCTCGCATATTTGCGTCAATACAGACAAAGGAGCCAGCGGTCCTAGCCTGAGTGATCGCAGTAAGCGTCGCCGCTCTCGAGGGCTGCCGTGCTAAAATAAAAGCACTCACGCAGACCCAATCACCCCGTTCAAACCTGGGAAAATCACGAATCTCCAGCTGGGAATCCGCACTGGGTCTGACCATGAACGTGAAGCTCCGCTCACCCCAGTCGTCAAGAGAAACTAAGATTAGGCTAGTCCTATGATCCGCACTAAAAGATACATTCTGTGTGCCGACCTTCTCGTTTACTAAAGTATCCATGAGAAATGTCGCGAGAGGATCATTGCCTAGCTTGGTAACCAGAGAGTTCTCGATTCCCAATCTTGACAACGCTACCGAGATGTTAGCGCCGGTGCCGCCTGGAAATCTTATGAACTGGTCACCGTCTGACAATAAGTCTACCGCCGTATCGCCTATTACCCAGCACTGTGACATCTAGAATCCTATGAGTAGAGTCCTATGACGATTTCGTCAGCCCAAGATCGTCTGCGATCTCATCGTAATAGTCATTACTGATGACGTAGTTATTCATAAGCAAACCTGCTGCCAAATGGAAAAGTGCCGGAATTACCGTGGCCATGAGTGCTAACCCATTTAACGTAAAATCGCTTTGTTCCGCATCAGCTTGATAATCGAAGAAACCCAGTAAGTAGCCCAAAAGGCCGCCCGCGATACCCATACCCAATTTCTGGCAAAAGGAGATACCACCAAATGCCAATCCCGACACTCTGACGCCAGTTTTCCGGTGCCCGTAATCAACTGTTTCCGCAATTGAAGACCAGAAAATCGGCATGTATTGATCGGCGACAAACCAGATCAGAAAAGTAAAGACAAATGCAAGCACCCGATCCTCTTGATCGACCATTAGATACATGGCAATGCAGAGGACAAACGTCAGTAGTTGACTATATCTGAATAATTTAACCTTGCAGTAATGTTTCGTAATCCACGTGCTTGCGATCATTGCCAGAATGGAGGCGGTCACACCCGTGGCCAAGAACGGTGAAATCAACGTATCGCCGCCGTCCAGATAGTATTTGGCGTAATAAGCCCCTACCGATCCTCTGATGACAAAGCCACACATTAATAAAATCAAAACAATACACAAAATGATCCACTGATCATTTTTGGTCAGTAATCGAGCCTGTACTCTGAATTTTGTCTTTTCAATAAGTGGCTTGATGCGCTCTTTTGTAGTTAAAAAACAAACCACAAAGAGTATAGATCCCAAAATGCCCATCAAACCCATTGCCGGTTGATAGCCATCTTGCATATTCCCGTCACCCAGCTTAAGTGCTAACGCCGGGACAACTATAGTTACTAGGAATGCTGCCACTTTTACCAGCACAAACCGGTAACCATTTGCGCTCAATCGTTCTGCTGGATCGTCTGTAATAACGCCAATTAGCGAAATATACGGAATTGTCACAATGGTGAAGATTAAGGTTAACAAGATGTAACTAAAATAAGCCCAAGCTAATTTATAAGTGTAAGCAAGATCCGGAGTAATAAACGCTAAGTAAACAGCCATGCCGAAAGGTATGGCGAACCACAGCATAAATGGTCGGTAGTGACCATGTTTGCTGTGGCACTTGTCTGTGATCATTCCCATGACTGGGTCCGAAAAGGCGTCAATTAAACGCACTACGATAAACAACACGCCCATATCGGCTGGATCCAAGCCGTAAATATCAGTGTAAAAATAAGCAATGATCAGCTGCATAGTGATCATGACGATATTAACTGCCATGTCACCAGCACCAAATCCCAGTTTTTCTATCACGCTAAGCTTCATCGTACTCATTTAGATTGCCTTTCCTCGTGTTACTGTTTTACCGTGATTCGGGTTAGGGCTAGTCATCGCCTACTCGTTACCGTACGGGCACTCTACCAGCACCTGCAAATAATCGCTGCTCATCAAGAGCAATTCGAACCAACAAGAAGCTGGAGAAATAGAGCGTAACAGAGGGTTGGAAAAATGAAGCATAAGGTCGGTAATCTCTCCAGCGTTATTCGTTTGAGTGTCATCGCCGCAATCGGAGGTTTTTTATTTGGTTTCGACAGTGGAGTCATTAATGGGACAGTCGGAGGCCTTCAAACTGCATTTAATTCGGATCGAATTGGCACCGGTTTTAATGTTGCATCGATGCTTCTGGGTTGTGCTGTAGGCGCCTTCATTGCCGGTCAATTAGCTGATCGGTGGGGCCGTCGTAAGGTTATGTCTCTAGCTGCAGCACTCTTTCTTTTGAGTGCCTGGGGGTCAGGGATTTCGGATACATCATCTGAGTTTGTGCTTTACCGGATTATTGGCGGGCTTGCGGTCGGTGCGGCCAGCATTATTTGCCCAGCCTATATCAGCGAAATAGCCCCCTCACAGGTTCGAGGGTCGTTAGCTACGCTGCAGCAAATCGCAATTATTAGCGGACTGTTTGCTTCTTTTTTGTCTAACTATACCGTCGCTAATGTCGCCGGAAGCTCACTCGATGTTTGGTTGTGGGGATATGAGGCATGGCGTTGGATGTTCTGGGCGGAGATTATTCCCGCATCCGCCTTCGGGTTGCTATTACTAACGATCCCTGAGAGCCCCCGTTACTTGGTGTCTTCAAAGCGAGATGCTGAAGCGATGTCTGTTTTAGAGCAAGTGGGCGAAGAACATCCCACACAAAAAATTGAGGCTATACGCGTATCGATTGAAAACCACTCGTCTCCGGCACTGAGTGACTGCCTCGATTCCGCACGATTACTAAAACCCATCATCTGGATTGGCATTAGCATGGCGGTTCTGCAGCAAATCTCTGGGATCAACGTGGTCTTTTATTATGGGGCTATTTTATGGCAGTCAGTTGGCTTTACAGAGTCCGATGCGCTGCTCATAAATGTTGCCAGCGGTGGCATCAGTATTCTTGCCTGCCTAATCGCAGTGGCGTTGGTAGATCGTGTCGGCAGAAGACCCTTACTTTTGGTTGGTAGCACGGGGATGGCACTCTCGCTGACAGTAGTTTCAGCGACATTCCTAGGCGGCGCTCTTGACCAGTCCGGTCAGCTATTGCTTGCGCCATCGCAAGGTATCACTGCGCTAGTAGCGGCCAATGCGTTTGTATTTTGTTTTAATTTTTCATGGGGGCCCATAATGTGGGTGCTGTTAGGCGAAATGTTTCCAAATGCACTTCGAGGGTCTGCGCTGGCGCTGGCTGGACTCGCACAGTGGACCGCAAATTTTGCCGTAACAATGACCTTTCCCATCTTCTTGGAGTCAATTGGACTGGCCATCACATACGGCATCTACGCGATCGGTGCAGGCATGAGCCTTATTTTTGTTCTGCGCTATGTTGGTGAGAGTCGAGGGCTGGATCTTGAGCAGATGTCCGAGGGACGAGTTGGGCTATAACGCTCTCTCCAAGTTCAGTAAAAAGAAAAGACAGAGACCTCAGCGGCTTTTCGAGCGCATGTGGGATGTGAAACGCGTGCCGTTCAATAGTGAATATCACTAAAGAGGTCAGACCCTCCGCCCGACACGGGGTCATTATCTGGTGCATCCCCGTGTTCGAGTAGAAGTTTGCAGCCTACAGGGGACTTACGATAGAGTGGATGAAATCGTTTTCACTACTAATAAAAATCATGCATAGAGTTTATGCAAACAACGAAGCACTTTTTCTGAATCATTGGCTGCCAACGAGGGCTTTGCATAAGCACTCGGTGCTACCAAAGTGCGAAGCTAGATGAGGTAACAAGATGAATCGAACTCTTACCATCGTAACCTTGAGTTTTATCTATATGGCCTTGAGCGCGGGCGTGCACGCTGGCGACTACATTATTCGTGACTTTCAAAAACAAGAAATGACGCCGATCTATTGGTCTGAAGGCGCCGCGATTGGTGATTTTAATAATGACGATCATCCGGATATCGTCAGTGGACCAAATATATTTCTGGGACCGAATTTCGATCGAAGGGAAGGGTTTCGTCACGAATTCTATCCAGCGGTGGCACCGACAAGACGGAATCCGAGTGACTTTTCGTACTACTCTCTGGACAACTTTTTTTCATTCCCTTCAGATATCAACGGAGACGGCTGGCTTGATGTTCTGACCGTGGGACTTCCCAACACCCCGGCCTACTGGTACGAGAACCCGGGCAAGTCTTTTGGTGGCAAGGCGCCGGACAAACCAGTCCATTGGGAGAAGCACTTTGTTACGAACGCTGTAAAAAACGAGGCACCTGATTTTGTGGACCTTACCGGAGATGGGCAGCCTGAACTGCTTACCGCCTACGATAAGCATTACGGGTATGTGTCGCCAAACCCTGTTAGTCCAAAGCTTCCGTGGATTTTCCACCCCATTTCTACTCACGAAGAGGTAATTCATCACTACACCCACGGCATGGGGATTGGTGATATTGACGGTGACAATCGAGCAGATTACATAACAGGAGATGGATGGATGCGACAGCCGGCATCCCTTCAATTTGGTGAGGATTGGGAGTTTCACCCCTTCCCTTTCGTTAATCGAAAGACAAACCCCGTCTTCTGCTGTTTCACTGGCGGCGGTAATATGTATGCCTATGACGTGAACGGCGATGGGCTCAACGATGTGATTACTAGTAAAGACGCACATGGTTGGGGCTTAAGTTGGTTTGAGCAGGTCCGAAATGGTGATGAGATTACCTTCATCGAACACGCTATTATGAGCGCTCAAGCGGAGAATACCGACAACCCGTACGGAGTTCAGTTTTCGCAGCTTCACGCAGTCGAGCTTGTCGATATTGACGGCGACGGTCTGAAAGACATTTTGACTGGCAAGACCTACCGAGCTCATGACTTCGGTGACGAAGGATCCCGACAGGCACCTGTCATCTATTATTTCCGACTGACGCGTCAAGATGATGGCACGGTAGAATTTGTCCCTCACTTAATCGACGATCAGGCCGGTATAGGTAGGCAATTGGTCAGCGGTGATCTGAATGGAGATGAGCTCGTCGACTTTGTAGTCGGTAATAAAAACGGAGCTTTTGCCTTCACGCAAAGGGTGCGAAAGGTCAATCAGCAGGAGTGGGAAGAGGCGCAGCCGGCCCACATTGTAAAGTTTAAAAACTAGTGGTTACTATTAATCACTGGCCCCATAAAACTGAGGTATTAAGATGAACAGAGGTCGCGGCGCCCTAGCGCTGATTGCTATCTACTTATTCTTCCCCGCAGTCGCGCAAGCGGACGAGTTTGTTATTCGTGAGTTTGATAAACAGCAGCTGCATTCCGTCTATTGGTCAGAAGGTGCAAGTTATGGCGACTTCAACCAAGATGGCCACATGGATGTCGTCAGTGGACCACATTTGTGGCTGGGACCCGACTTCAAACACCTTTACGAATATTATCCCCCTGTTGCCCCGACTAAAGTGGGTACTTATTCCCGTGGGTATTATTCGAACGATAATTTCTTTTCATTCGTATCGGACATCAATAAAGACGGTTGGCCCGATGTTTTGACAGTAGGACTACCCAACACGCCAGCTTACTGGTATGAGAACCCAGGTAAATCTTTCAATGGTCCGGGCCCAGAGCAACCTGAGCACTGGACGCGCCACTTCGTTATAAATGCTGTTAAGAACGAAGCACCGACTTTTGGCGACATTACTGGCGATGGAGAGCCTGAGCTGCTGATGGCCTACGATGAACATTATGGCTATGTCTCACCCAATCCTGTAGCACCGACGCTACCCTGGATTTTTCACCCCATATCAACCCATGAAAACGTCATTCATCACTATACTCACGGCCTCGGTTTTGGCGATATAGACGGCGACGGACGCCACGATTACATAATCGGAGATGGGTGGATGCAGCAACCAGCCTCCCTCCAATTTGGCGAGGATTGGCAGTATCACCAATACCCGTTCGTGAATAGGGCGGGCGATAATGCGTACGCGAGCTTAAACGGTGGCGGCGATATGTACGCATATGACGTAAATGGCGACGGATTGAACGATATTATTACCAGCCTAGACGCACATGGTTGGGGTTTGAGCTGGTATGAACAAGTCCGAAAAGATGACGAGATCACCTTTAAAGAACATATTATTATGAGCAAACAAGCGGAAAATACTGACAACCCTTATGGGGTTCAATTTTCCCAGCTCCACGCTGTTGATCTTGTCGATATAGATGGTGACGGTCTTAAGGATATTGTCACTGGTAAAACCTACCGAGCGCACGACTTCGCCGATGAAGGTGCTCGAGAAGATCCCGTGATCTATTATTTTCGACTGACGCGAAAAAGTGATGGCAGCGCAGAATATGTTCCCCATAAGGTTGATGACGATGCAGGTATCGGTCGCCAGCTAGTCTCCGGAGACCTGAATGCCGACGGCCTACCTGATATCGTTGCCGCCAATAAAAACGGAACTTTCGTCTTTACTCAAAGACGTCGAAGCGTCGACCAAGACGAATGGAAGAAGGCTCAACCTTTGCGTCTCAAGGGCTTTTAAGGCCGTAATCTGCTTGACGAAGAAAAACTAGCTGACTCGTTTAGCCACAGACTGCCTGATGACCAATTTGTGTGGCACAATCTCGGGCCCCAAAGTTGCGTCATCCTCTGCATCAATACAGCGAGACAGTCGGTACATTACCCGCTCACCGATCTCCTCGGCGGGCTGGCTGATGGTCGTCAGCGGCGGCGCTGTAACTTCTGCATATCGAATATCATCGAAACCTACGATTGATATATCACCCGGAACCTGCAGTCCCGCGGCTTTAATTTCATGAATACAACCGATTGCCATTTCATCATTCGCGCAAAAAATCGCGGTTGGTCTATAAACGTGATTCATTAAATTCCGAGTAGCTGTTCTTGCGCCCAAAATTGTGAGGTCACCATCAATAATCCAGCCATCTTCTATCGGTAATTTGGCTTTTTTCATCGCCACCCGATATCCATATTCCCTGTCCTTTGTCAAAAGTGATGACGCCTGTCCGCATATCATGGCAATCCGCTCATGCCCTTGTGAAATCAGATAATTCGTAGCCTCTTTTGCAGCAGAAATATTATCAATGTGGACACTCGGGAAATCGGCTAATTCAGGTGACACGGTCTCGCAGCCTATGACAACAGGCACGGAGCGCTTACTATTTGATGACAAAATTTCGTTACCAAAAGGCGATATGCTTGCTAGTAAAATTATTCCGTCTATCTGATTAGAAACAAGCATTGTGCCTAAATCGTCGTCCGTCATTTTGTTGAACTGGGTATCTTCAAAAATGACAGAGTAACCCTTTGCCCGTGCCGCGACCCGAATGCCACGCATCACCGCGGAGAAAAACGGATCGCCGACAGAAGGTAACACCACCATAATAATATTCGTGTGACCACGTCGAAAACTTTGAGCTAAGGTGTTCGGTGAATAACCTGTATTGTAAATCGCGGCCTGAACCTTCAAGCGCGTTTTTTCGCTGACTTTTTCAGGAAAGTTCATACATCGAGACACAGTTGCAATCGACACACCTGCAAGCCGCGCAACATCTTTAATAGAGGCATCACGCACGTTATTCACGAGTTGTTCCGAAATGGCATAGGTTGGCCTTGGCTATAGATTGAGCCTCTAGGGCTGATGAGTATATTTTTGCCGCACACAGTAACTGGCGATACAATGTTAAGAAATTCGACCGTTCGTCAATGGACTATGCAATGAAGGCGCGAGATTCTAACACACCAATCGAAGCTATAACGCTCATATCACCTGCGGGCATGGAAGTAACACTGCTGAACATTGGCGCACGCATCCATTCCATTCGTGTACCGACCAAATCCGGGGTAGTCAACGCAGTACTAAGCCACCCAAACCTTGACGATTATTTGCACGATAACTGCTATCTGGGTGCGACCGTAGGGCGATTTGCAAACCGTATTGGAAATGCGCGCTTCCCGATCGGCGGCACGACATTTTCAGTTGACCCTAATGACGGTGGAAATTGTTTACACGGTGGCCGTGAAGGCTTTGATAGACAGTTTTGGCAGATGCGAGCCCTGGAGGGAAAAGACGCAGTAGAATTTTGTTATGTCTCTCCCGATGGCGAAGGCGGCTTTCCAGGGCAATTGGAAGTCTCCGTCACCTACAGGCTAGTTGATGACTACTCATTAGTCATTGATTACAGAGCAACAACCGATTCAGAGACAGTTGTCAATATTGCTAACCACGCCTATTTTAATCTCGATACACAGCGCCAATTAATCGACACACATGACATTCAAATTGATGCTGACCATGTAACGCCAGTGGATGATGAGCTGATTCCCACCGGCGAAATTCTTGCGGTTGAGTCGACGAGGTTCGATCTTCGCCGCCACACCGCGTTGCGCCCACCGAGTTCACAGACTAGTCAAGGTCGACAGTATGACCATAACTTTGTTTTAAACAATAATGGTGGAAAACTTCGTAAGGTTGCTGAATTGGTGTCGCCTCAGAGCGGTTTGGCGATGCACCTGCACACCACTCAAGTTGGACTTCAGTTTTATACCGGAGAGTTCCTCACTCAACCTTTTCAGCAGCGCGCCGGCCTCTGTCTGGAAGCTCAAGGGTTCCCCGATGCGCCTAATCAATCGTCCTTCCCGTCTTCGCGACTAGTACCCGGCGACGTCTACCAGCAGAGTACGGTCTATGAATTTATTCCTCGCGAGCCACTCTCCTTTCGCCCCTAACTTTGATGGCGTGCAGATGAGCGAGAGCATTGGATATCTTGGGATTTTCGGTCTAAAATAAAAATATTTTATTATCATAATAATCAGAGGGGCAGCACTCTGTGTCGATAGTCCTTGGCATTGATCTGGGTACGCAAAGCGTCAAGGTCGTCTTTTATGACTACTTAAAAGGCAATGTTGTCGCTGTAGAAAGTGCACCGCTTGATATTTACCAGACAGAGGCAGGAATTGCAGAGCAACAAGCGCATTGGTGGGTAAATGCACTCAAGCAGGCGTTACAAAAGGTCGGAAAAGGCGTGCGTCAGGGCGTTGTTGCGATCGGTGTATCAGGTCAACAGCATGGCTTTGTGCCTCTCAACAAGGCCGGAGAAGTTCAGGCGCCGGTCAAATTATGGTGCGATACATCCACGGGCGCCGAGTGTCAGGCCATCATGGACGCGTTTGGTGGCTTCGATGCTTGTATCAAAGAGGTGGGAAATCCAATTCTACCGGGCTACACAGCTTCCAAAGTCCGCTGGTTTAGAAATGCGCATCCGGGCCTTTATGCTCAAATGGACACCATTCTGCTACCGCATGACTATTTAAATTTTTACTTAACAGGCGAGCGCTGTATGGAAGCTGGCGATGCCTCAGGAACCGGGTTCCTGAACATTACGACCCGCACATGGTCTGAGAAAATGCTTGCAGCCATAGATCCTGACCGAGATTTAACAACGTGTTTACCCGAGGCGAAACTCACTAACGAATCGATAGGTGAATTACTACCTTCAGTTGCCAGAGAAGTAGGCCTCCCACCAGGCGTTCCAGTTTCGATCGGTGGCGGCGACAACATGATGGGGGCCTTGGGTACTGGAAATGTCACAGCAGGCGTTGTCACCATGAGTCTTGGAACATCTGGCACCGTTTACGCCTGTTCGGACAAGCCAATCATCGACGAAAAAGGCAATATTGCGGCCTTCTGCTCGTCAACTGGCAACTGGTTACCGTTACTGTGCACTATGAATTGCACTGTAACCACCGAGTTGATGCGCAATCTGCTAAAGGCAGACATGGCGAGCTTCGAGGCGCAACTCAATATCTCAAGCCGTGGGGCTGAAGGCGTTATTACCTTACCCTACTTCAACGGCGAGCGGACGCCAAACCTCCCTGACGCAAAAGGCTGTATCTTAGGTCTTGATGCACGCAATATGCGGAGTGAAAATATTCTTCGGTCAGCAGTTGAGGGCGCAACATTTGCTCTTAGGTTTGGTCTAGATGAATTATCTCAACTTGGCATATCTGCAGACCAGATCGTCCTCACCGGCGGCGGCGCAAATAGTGCGACGTGGCGACAGGTGGTGGCAGACATATGTAATGCACCGGTCACGGTCCTGAAGAACAATGAAGGCGCAGGCTTTGGTGCTGCATTGCAGGCTCTCGCAATGCTTGAAAACAGAAATAATGACTTGAGTAAACTTACAAGCGAACATCTACAAGCGGACTCCGCGCTAAGCCGAGAGCCGAGCGTATCTGCCGTCAACTTCTATAGCGATATATACGAAACCTACCAGCGAGGCGCTCAAAAAGTCGCTGAGCTCTATGGCTGAACCATACACAAAGAGGATAAAACATGAGTCGGACAGTATTCACAGGTGACACGTCCTATTTTCCAAATATCGACCAGATAAAATTTGAGGGTCCAGGATCTGATAATCCTCTAGCGTTCAAGACATATGATCCGGGACGCGTGGTTGCAGGAAAAACAATGGAAGAGCATCTTCGTTTTGCTGTTTGCTATTGGCACTCATTTTGTGCAACCGGTGCTGATCCATTCGGTCCCGGCACACGCGTGCATCCGTGGGAGGTCCAAGGTGATGCCATGGCTAATGCCACGGAGAAAATGAACGCCGCATTCGAGTTTTTTACAAAACTCAATGTGCCTTACTGGTGTTTTCACGATGTTGATATGGCGTGGGAAGGCGATAGCGTTGCTCAATCAGAAAAAAACTTGCAGGCGTGTGTCGACCTCGCCAAAGAACGGCAGAAAGCGACGGGCATGAAATTACTTTGGGGGACGGCGAACCTATTTTCTAACCCTCGTTACATGAATGGTGCGGCTACTAACCCGAACTTCGATGTTTTGGCCTTCGGAGCATCGCAGGTCAAGGCCGCGATCGATGCGACAATAGAGCTCGGAGGCGAAAACTACGTATTCTGGGGGGGTCGAGAGGGATACGCATGCCTCCAAAATACAGATACGAAGCGCGAGTTGGAGCACTTCGCAATGTTCCTAGAGAAAGCCAGAGATTATGGCCGCTCAAACGGCTTTACAGGAACGTTTCTGATTGAACCTAAGCCCATGGAGCCGATGAAACATCAATACGATTTTGATTCTCAGACCGTTATAGGTTTTCTAAGGCACCACAAATTGGACGGTGACTTTAAATTGAACATAGAAGCAAACCATGCAACTTTGGCAGGCCATACATTCGCACACGATCTGCGCATGGCTAGTGACGCAAGCTTACTCGGATCAATTGATGCAAATCGAGGTGATCCGCAAAATGGCTGGGACACCGACCAATTCCCTTCCGATTTGTATGACAGCGTACACGCCATGATGGTTGTGCTAGAAGGCGGCGGACTTGGCAGTGGTGGTCTTAATTTCGATGCCAAGTTAAGAAGGGAATCGACGGACACCGATGATCTTTTCATTGCACATATCGGCGGTATGGACTCGTTCGCACGCGGCCTTGTCATCGCCGATCGTGTCCTTGCTGATCCGCGAACCCACGAGTTGCGATTTGGCCGCTACACCAGCTTTGATTCTGGCGACGGCAAACGCTTTGAAGAGGGAGACCTAGACCTCCAAGCATTACGTGACATTGCTGCTGTAAATGGCGAACCACAACAGATCAGTGGAAAACAAGAACTGATGGAAAACATTATCAACGACTTTATCGTTAAAGGAGATTGCTAATCACCGAGGTCCAATCAGCTAAGTTCGGTTGTTGTGTTGAACGACCATGAATTAAATGTAACGACTAGCTGACACTAAGCCAACAAGTAAAGGCCTCGCTAAATAGGCAGACGTCAACCGAAATCAAGGGAAGGTTGACACGCACAGAGCATTGGCGCGGGCGGTCCTGTCCCTATCTATTGAGCATCCGGCAGCAGACGGATCATTGGATTTCGAAAGTAAACAACACCATCACCGCCCGCAGCTTCAAAACCGATTGTCCCCCAGTCAAGGCGCCCAGCACCCTCTACACTGCCGGATTCGCTAAATTCATTTACAAGCTCATCATTCACTTTCACTATGACTTTTTTGCGATCAACCTTAATGCTGTACGTAAACCATTCGTTATCACGATGTGAAGTCGCCTGCACCTCACTGACTCCCATAAGGCTACCTGTTTTACTCTCTCCAGCACGACTCGCGTTAATCTGCGCCTCGTAACCAAACGCCGGTCGACCATTTTCCCTATATCGCGTGTGGAAAAATATGCCAGACGCCGCTCCAGAATCTGTGTATACATCGACCTTAAATTCGAAATTCTTAAAGTATCCGCCAGCTATTGCACCGTCGTAGAACAAATTCCTTTGATCACCCTCGACTTTCAATACTCCGCCATCCAGCGAAAATGACTCACCAACTGATGAGTTATCGATGGTCGGCCAAACCTTCTTACCGTCGTACCACCCACCCGCGCGCCAATCTACAGCACCACCGCTTTCAACCCATCCATCGAGCGAGTCGTCGAGCAGATCAATCCAGCCAAGTCCTCGGTTACCCTGATCAAATCCTCGAGCCGCCGAACCATCGTGTTCTAGCTTTTCGGTCACCCAAAGGACGCCTGCTGCAACTAGATTTAAATGTACGTCTGAACCCATCGAAATGTTGTGGTGTCCCAGCGAACTGGTGAAAACTTTCACTCCTTCGTATTCATTAATCCAGGCGGTTTCGGTATAGGAATCTGTCTCAACAGAATATGCGTGAGACAAAGGAGTCGCGTTGTCATACAGATCAACAATGAGATATAGCTCGCCTGCAGGCGTCCTCCAAGATCGAGGGTTGTTTGTCATGATCGGGTGCTGCGGCTCCAGAACCTCAATCGTATAGGGAGCGGTATTGGGATGATTATCTTTCTCGTGGACGTATGACACTGCGCCAACAAAATCCCACCAGACATCGGCCGCGTCCCCCTCTGCATACTGATAAAGATGAAGGGGGCAGTGAAGCATCACCGCAGGCACTTGGTGTTTGATATGCTGGGCAACAATACCTTTCACATACGCTTCGTCTTTCACTTGAAGATTGCAGTGATTATAAATGACAACATCGAAATCCGCCGCCCAATCCGACTTCAAGTGACGGGTAAACTGAAAATCTGTTGACTCCATAGTCAACGTTTCAGCGCCTTCGTAGTCCGTTGTTATCTCTACGTTCGAGAGGCGCTGTTGCAGCCCATTGACAATCTGGTCCTTCTGAGTTGCGTAATCGTGCCACGGACCTCCACCGGTAATCATCAAGATTCTCAGCGGATCTATGGACTGCGCGAGAGCAAATGGGGTTGTACCGTTAAGCCAGATCAGAGAAAAAACGAAAAAAACAAATTTCCTACATAGTATCGTATCCATAGGACACACCTTTATTATTAGCAGAAGCACCAAGGTTGCCAGCGAGTAAGCCTGTGCCCATGACGCACCAATATAACATTAGCAAGCTGCGCTGAGCTCAGCCCAATGTAAAGGCCAGCGCAGCTTGCTATGGTGTTGCACGCGCATCAGTTGCCCAAAGCGCCTCCGCCTAGACTATTTTGTAGCCTGGATTCTGGCAGCGCAAATACATGTAGTCGGCGTCCAAGAGGTCCAGTTACAGGTGAGCGATAACGGGCACCACCGCCTCCGGCGACGATCGCAACATACTGCCTACCGTCAATTTCATATGTTGAGGGGCTCGAAAAACCCGGGGCGTCCATTTGGAATTCCCACAGAAGTTCACCGTTTGTTTTATCAAAGGCTCGGAACATGCCGTCTTCTGTTGCACCTATGAAGATTAATCCGCCTGCCGTAACCGCCATTCCCCCAAAGTTTTCCGCACCAGTATTACGAATTCCCTTCTCAACTAAGCCGGGATATTCTCCGAGCGGGATCGACCAAAGAATGTCGCCTTTGGCGACATCTATAGCGAGTAGCTTACCCCAAGGTGGCTTAATCCCGTGATAACCCAGATGGTCAGTGAAGTAATCAAGCGCAGCGACGTACTGGGGCGTGGATGTTGACCAAGCGGTCATGCCTTCACCGCCGCTCCAAGTCAACGTCTCATCCGTTAGATCAATATCCGCTGTCGACTCTGCCTCACCTGGCTCACTCTTAAGGTAACCCACCAATAGATCCAGCTGATCATCCTTAAAGTATTGGAATGCCGGCATCGCATTTCGGCCTTGAGTGATTATCGTCTGAAGCTCATCATCAGTGTAGGCCAACTCAAGCAGCGGCATACCCGTCCCGCCCTGCCTTTCAGCACCATGACAAGCAGCACACTGTCCGGCGTAAATTGTCTTGCCACGCTGCAACTCTGACATGTCTGCAAACTGATCAGGTGGCATTGGAACCAGCGTCAATATGAATGGGAAGTCATTCACGTTCACGTAGGATATATTTGTTTCTGGATCAAAAGCGGGCCCACCCCATTCATTTCCTCCGTGAATACCTGGCTGGACGATGGTGCCTTCGATGCTCGGAGGGGTGTACATTGGCCCCGCCTTAAGCTTTTTGAATTTTTCTAAGGCAGATGCATGTGACTCCGGCGATATATCCGTAAGATCCGACTCGTAAAATGAGGTGCGAACCAAGGGATCGGGTTTCAGCGGCCAGGGTTGTGTTGGATACGCCCTCTCGCCAGGTGCGGCCTCTGTCGGTACGGGCTTTTCTACGATAGGGAACAGCGATTCACCCGTTTCTCTGTCGAATACAAAGAACTTGCCCTGTTTACCCGTTTGGACGACAACGTCCTGCTCTGTTCCGTCATCATGCGCAATAGTCGCCAACATCGGCGCTGCCGCAATGTCGTAGTCCCAGATGTCATGATGCATGGTCTGGAAATACCACTGCAACTCCCCTGTGGTCGCATCAAGCGCAATTACTGAGTTTGCATAAAGATTCTTACCAGGCCGAGAACCGCCGTTACCGTGGATACCGCCCGTCATCGCGCCCGTCGCACCAAATACCCAACCTCTTTCTTCATCCACAGCGAATCCCCCCCAGGAGTTGGCTCCACCGTAGTTCATGTTGTCTTCAAACTCCGTGGTTTCATACCCTGGCTGGCCCTTTTCAGGTACCGTGTGAAATCTCCACTTGAATTCGCCGGTTAATGTGTCAAACGCCTGTATATGTCCCGGCGGTTCCTCACGATTTTCAAACACATTGAAATCTACAATTAAGAAATTTTTATATGTTACCGGTGGCGAGTTGTTTGAAATTTTTCCGCGCACATATTCAGCAGGCCAGGTGTGAGTTTCCGTCAGATCAAGAGCCCCGCCCATGCCAAATGATTCAATAAGTGTTCCTTTTTTCGGGTCAACGGCCCAAATGGTGTCTTTTGCCATGTGGAAGATTCTGGCATTCTCGCCATTTTCATCTTCCCAATACACCTCGCCCCTCTGGACTCCTGACGGGAATTTATCACCGCGAGGGTCGTGTAAGGAGGGGTCGAACAGCCAGAGCTCCTCGCCGGTCGCTGCGTCCAACGCTACGAGATTCAACTCGGGGTCTGCAAAGTACATTACCCCATCAATAATAATAGGGTTCGACTCCATTCCTGGCCCCATCAGCTCTCTTGTGTCATAGGTCCAGACTTCTTCAAGCATTCCAATGTTGTCGGTCGTAATTTGACTCAAGGACGAATATGCCGTGCCCGCCTGGTCGCCAAGATAAGTACCCCAGTCTGTGAAGTTATTAACTCGATTCTTCTCACTGACGTTACCCCCAGGGCTCTGAGTAGCAGTACCCGACGCCTCCTGCGCGGCCTCAGTTATTTGATCCGAGGCACTGTCGGCTCCACAGCCAGCCACTACAAGCGCAGCAAGCAAAACCAAGGGTGAATATAGTTGGTATCTTTTTTTCATGAGTTCGTTACCTCGTTATCTTTTATCTTTCGGTTTCAAATAATTTAACGCTCTGTTTTTCTATTTTTGTGACAATGTGAAATCGGGCAACATTTTAATGATTCCACCTTCCATTGCTGATTCATGAGCCAGCAGGCCTACACATGTCCAGTTCGCAGACTGAACTGCATTCGGGTATGGGTCGCGGTCATTAACAATAGAGTCAACGAATTCGTGGGCCAAATGCGGATGTGAGCCACCGTGACCGCCGCCCTGAATAAACGATAAATGTGCATGTCCCTCTGCATCGTAAACGCCTTCCAATGTAAAATCGCGAATCTCTTTGGGTAAGAGATGGCCGTAATCCGGCACCTTAACCCGCTCTGGTATTTCAGGCTCCGGCTTCTTAGCCGTATGAAGGACCGGATCCTCACCCTCAATTAGAGGCCACTCAAACGATTTCTTGGAACCGTAGACGTCAAAACTCTCACGATACTGGCGGGACGTATCAAATAATGAGCGATAGATATGTGCAGATAGATCGGAATTCTTCAACTTGATGTGGCATGTTTCAACCGCGAAGGGCGAACCCGATTTTTCAATTAGCTCTTCGTTAATCGTCCCCGAACCAAAACACGACACATATTCGGCGTCTCTATTGGTCAAGCCGAGAACAGGGCTGACAACATGCGTTGCATAGTGCATAGGCTTCATATGCTGCCAATAGTCAGGCCACCCCTCCATATCCTGTGGGTGACTGGCCTGTAGGTATTGAATTTTTCCCAGCTCGCCTTTCTCGTAAAGCTCTTTTACGAAAAGATATTCTCGGCTGTATACAACCGTCTCCGCCATTGTGTACTTGAGGCCCGTTTCCTCAACCATGTCGACAATTTTTTTGCAGTCCTCAACTGTTGTTGCCATTGGCACTGTACAAGCCACATGTTTCCCCGCCTCCAGCGCCATTAAGGTGTGCTCGGCATGTAAGTGGATTGGCGTGTTGATATGTACTGCATGAACCTCAGGATCTTTCAGTAGCGCTTCATAAGACCTAAAGCGGCGAGAAACATCGATATTGTAAGCTTCGCCTACTTCGTTCAGTTCTTTTTCCGAGCGCTGGCAGATCGCATACATATTGGCTTGAGGGTGCTTTTGATATATGGGTATGAATTCCGCACCAAAGCCTAGACCCACAATGGCTATGTTTACTTTGCTTGTTGTCATTATTATCGGCTTCCTGCATCAATCCCGTAGGCTCAGATGCATTCACTATAGCAAAAATAAAAACGTTTTCACGGTGTACGATAACAAAAACATTGCCATGTCTCGTCTAAGACATTGTGGATGTAGTAACGAGTTTAGATCGAATCGTCTACCGACGGCACGATGCAGCCATTTACCCAGAGTTACAGTTGATTCGACCAGTCGTAAATCTAGATTACTAGCTGTTATGCTGTTGCGCTAAAACACGCGGCTTTGGTCGTAATCGAAATCTGCACATTCTTTAGCTCGACTATCTATCATCATGTGCCCTACTCACTACGTTATTCACTAAGCATGACGATCTAGAAGATAAGCCCTAAGAACACTTGAGCTCGCAATTCGGTTATCAGCGAATACCTAAAAAGTAATAGAGGATGTAAAAAAAAAGTACCCACCGGTGATGCCGGTGGGTACTTGGTTTTTTTTAGTCGAGACTTAGCTATCGCTAGTCTCCAAAGGTATACCGTGCACCCAACATAAAGCGTCGATCGCCCTCAATGTAGGCGTGCACTTGGTTTCTTGTTCGGCCAAACTGAACAACTGACTCCTCCAAGAGATTGATCCCCTCGAGACTGAAGACGAGGTTGTCGTTGTAACGATACCCGAGAGTAAAGTCGACCTGTGAATACTCGTCAACGTATCGGGGTACGCCGCTAAAGGCGGCTGTGTCGCTCAAAAACTCGCCTCGATTGTTGAAGAGTAGACGCGCACTGTACGTATCGTCCTCATAGAAGGCTATAACGTTATACGAATCCGACAACCCAGTTAATGCAAACTGATCCTGAGACGGATCAGCAGCATTGTCGTACTTGACATCACCGTTTACGAACGTCGCATTGACCTGGAAACCAAATCCGTTAAGAGCTCCAGCGTCAAAGAAGTGTACCCAGTTGAACTCGTACCCATCAATGTTGGCGCTGTTGGCGTTCGTAGGTTTCAGAACAGAGTAGATCGCCAATGGATCACCTGGCTGCGGCGGAATATCGTATGCAGTAGCAATATCTGATGACTGCGCCGCACCACCTGGCTGACTGGGATCAATGAATTCAGCCGCACCACCCGGGAAATCGCCCGGATTAGCCAGAATTGTTGTCATTGTAAAGAGGTTTGTTTCGGTAGCCTCCCAACCCAATGCCGTAAGCGCCGCGACAGCGTCACCGGAAACTGTGCCCGGTTGGCCACTCGCCACGTCGGTTATACCGAACAGACTCTCCTGCACCTCTTCCGTACCAATGAAGTTTGATATCTGCTTGTCAAAGTAAGCCACGCTAACCGCGCTGCCCTGGCCGTAGTAGTACTCTAACGACAGGTCAAAGTTAGTGGACTCCAACGGATCCAATTGCGCGTTACCACTACTACCTCTCCAAACACCACCGAGATAAGTTGCCGTTCCCGGATTTCCCGCGCTGGTATCGACAAACATATTCCCCAACTCGGGACGCGCTATCGTTTTGCTCATCGAAGCACGCGCCTTTAGTTCGTTAGTGACATCCAATGAAATATCGATGTTGGGCAGCAAATTATCGTAATTGTGCAGCTGTGTCACCAAACCTTCGCCGGCGAATCTCGTCGTGAAGTCGTTATCCGACGCCCAGTCTTTTGCTATTGGAATCGACTGTCTCGAGGAGGAGTTGACGTCCGTTGACTCATAACGCAGCCCAACAACAACCTGCATGGGCATATTGCCGACTTCGCCGTCTAACTTAAACTCAGCGAAGGCGTATTCCGCCTCTTCCTTAATGATACGAAGGTTAGTGCCGGTCACCTTGCGGTTGTTGGCGTCATATTGAACGCCTGCCCCGCTGGTAAAACCATCAAAGGCAGCTGCAAACTCTACCGGGTTGACGAAGAATGCGTTCTCTCCGACAACTCGGTACTGGGCACCAGGCGCCAATGTGCCGCCCGCCGCGGTATAGTCGGCTATCAGCTCTTGCTCTGAAAGAATAAGATTGTCGGTGTCGTTAAATTGGCAAGAAATGCAAACCTCTTCGATAGCATCTTCTCCCATTAACGTAACAATATCACCAATAAAACCAGTATTCCAACCCCCGAGCTCCTCCCGAGTACTGACGTTGTCCTGAGTAATTTCGTTCTCGTAAGCGCCGAGACCGAAATTAGCCGTTAGCGGACCACCGTTATCCCAGGTAAACTTCAAGTGAAATTGATCCATCTGACTTTCTTGCTCTGCCCAGTTTTTGAGAATCCACTGTGAGCCTAGATCTGACTTTTCAAAGACACCATTTGAGTTGCCGCCCGCGAAGTTAACCATCTGACTACCAACCATAGTGCTGGTCGGGCCTGAGCCATCTGCGATCGCCTGAACTGACTGAGTAATGTCTGATCGGAAGTCCATCCATTGCATGGCAACGGCCTGACCACCAATCGAAATGGCATCGTAAATAGCACCGTCATCGCCATTGCCACCAGCTGTAGATTCGGCTGTAGACAAATCAAGGTTCATAGTCCAAGAGTCGTTCAGGCGGTAGTCAAAATTGACGCCAACCGATTTCAACTCGTCTTTGGTGTCTATGAGTCCATTACGGAAGGGAAGCTCTTTGCCTGCCTGAGTAAAATCACTACCAGCGCCCGCTACCAACGGCTCGCCGAGCAGTAGAGGAACCGATACATCTGGGTGATCGTCGAACATGGCGAAGTCAAACTGTCGGACGTAAAAGGGAAGGTCGCCAACATTCCAAGAACTCAACTCATTGCTGGTGTAGACACCGTCTACGGTTATTGACATGTCGTCATTGGGCTCGAACTCCATCGTGACCGCTAAATTGGTGCGCTCACGATCGCCTTCTGCATAAGTCATTGACGCGTTCGGAATAAAACCAGTGAGCCGGCCGGGCGGCGGCAGATTGACGATATCTGCGTTACCAAAGGCGCCGGATTCTGTGTTAATGCCATCATTTTGCCACACGAAGAAACCACCACCCAGCGCCGTACGGTTCGAGTAATCACGTTCCTGTACCGAGCCAAATGCGGTCACACCGAAGTTGCCTTCTGCATTCACCCAACTACCCAGCGCACTAACCTCTGGTGTTATCTTATCGCCACCAGCGTCATCGACCATTTTGACACCCGCGGTGAAGGTATTGCCAGTATCCAGCGGCCGCAGCGTTTGGATATTGATCGTGCCACCCATACCGCCTGACGGCGCCGATGCTCTGCCGGTTTTGTATACTTGCACACCCGACACACCCTCGGACGCTATGTTCGAAAAGTCGAAGGAGCGTGAGTCGCCGGAGTTTCGGTTAGAGTTCAGTCCAAAGAACAAAGCTCGAGCGTCTGTCGCGGGCATTTGGCGACCGTTCAATGTCACCAGGTTGAACTGACCACCAAAACCACGGATTGTGACCTGAGAGCCCTCGCCCTCGTTTCGGTCTATCGATACTCCGGTGATGCGTTGCAGTGATTCCGCGAGGTTGGTGTCAGGAAATTTACCAATATCCTCTGCGGAAATGGCGTCTACGACGCCAGAAGAATCTCTCTTCACGTCCAGGGCTGCCGTCATACTGCCACGAATGCCCGTAACTATAACTTCTTCAAGCTGGCCTTGCTCCTGAGCGAGGGTTTGCGCGCCCGCCAACATGGCGCAAGCCGCGGAAACTCCTGCTGCTATTTTCGTTCGTCTATTCATTTTATTGTCCCCTTTCGACCCTGCTATGCAGGATAAAAACAGTGATTTATTGTGAAAGTCTGTAAACGATTTCATCAACCGCTATCAAAACCTAACGTAGCTTCGAGGTCAAACGCAACTTTTTTTTGTCACATTCTGTTTGCCACGTTCGCATACAGTTCTGGCGAGCGCGGGGAGCGCGTGCCTGAGAATGTACACTGAGTGTTTTGTACACCGACTGTTTAGTCTGGTGGGCGGAGGCGGGAGGAGATAGATCTTGCGTTTGAGCATCAAGCCGGCCCTGCCATCCCGAAACTCATGTCTCGGAATGGCATCGTGAGCCTCCGGAATTGATAATTGGTAGCTGCCTAACGCTCATATTCAACGCTCGCGTATTTTACCTTCGCCACCGAATTGAGTCAGAGCTAAAGTTTGTTTTTTTTCTTTGGTTTGCGTAATGTCAGTGGCGATAACCCATAAAATTCATAACTTAAAAAAGATACTGAATCGTGATGATCATGAAAATTAATAACAAATACCTACCATCTGTCGTTTTTTTTGGGGCATTACTCGTATGCATGCCCGCTTATTCGGAATCATTGACCGCAGGCGAAGACCACACCTGTCTGCTCAAATCAAATGGCGCTGCATATTGCTGGGGAGATAACTCTGTCGGCCAATTGGGAAACCGCTCTACCGAGCCGAGTATGGTGCCAGTGGCCGTATCAGGAAATCTTCGCTTTGATAGCATTAGTACCAGCTGGGATCACACCTGCGGGGTCACACGAGAGGGTAACGCCTATTGTTGGGGACGAGGCAGATATGGAAGGCTCGGAAATGGCATGTCGGAGCACAGTACGGTTCCCGTGGCAGTATCGGGCGGCTTGACTTTTGAGTCGGTCAGTGCGGGTTTGGCTCACACGTGCGGCGTGACAACCGATGGAAGCGCTTTTTGTTGGGGTCTAAACGAAGATGGAATTCTTGGTAATAATTCTGTCGAGACTTCGGCGATCCCGGTTGCTGTCGCTGGCGCACTGTCTTTTGGCTCCATACGGGCTGGATCCGCAACAACCTGCGGTATTACTAAGATTGGCGATGCCTATTGCTGGGGATCGGGTGATTTTGGCAGGCTGCTGGGACAGGGGCCCAATGACCGGGGCAATAAAATGAGTCCAGGACTTGTGGCTGGCGATTTTAAGTTTAAGCCGGACTCTTTGAGTGTCGGTCTCGATCATGCTTGTGCAATTAGCACAGATGAAAAAGCCGTCTGTTGGGGACGTGGGCGATACGGCAAATTAGGCATCGGTCTTGGAGACGGCCTGGGCGTTATTGATAACTTGATGACGCCGCGGGAAATAAACGGAAATATATCTTTCGCGCTTATTACTACCGGGGTCTTTCAAACCTGTGGCATTGCATCTGATAACGCGTCTTATTGCTGGGGAAGAAACGGGTCGGGGCAACTAGGTGATGGTACAACCGTCATGCGAGTTGAACCCGCAGTTATATCAACCGACCAAACGTTTACTGCCATTACCATCGGAAATGATCACGCTTGTGGAGTGGCAGTAAATAAAGATATTTACTGCTGGGGGGATGGAAATGCAGGCAAACTTGGCAACCTTACGTCGGATAATCGACTGACCCCTACCAAGGTTGCAGCCAATTAATTCGCTGCCATGATCCAAAAAATAATGAAACGGAAAAGTCATGTTTAATAAAATAATAGTGGTTCTACTCGGTTTACTCACATTTGTTAGTTTGAGTTCTCACGCGCAACGTTTACAGGCGAATCAGGAACGGTATCAGGTTCTCTTGTTTACGAAATCGTTGGACTATCAGCATCGCTCGGTCACGACGGGCGTCGAGATGTTCAAAGAATTAGCCCAAGATAATCATTTTGGCCTAACGTGGACTGAACAATCTGACGTTTTTGATGATGAGAAGCAGCTCAGTAACATGGATGTCATCGTCTTCATGAATACATCTGGAGACATTCTCAATGATCATCAACGAAGGGCTCTACAGAATTACATACGTGGGGGTGGTAATTTTGTAGCGATACATTCGGCGTCATTCACTATGATGGAGTGGCCTTGGTATGTGGAGTTGGTGGGCGGCGTGTGGAACCGACATCCAAGCCCGGGAATTTCAACAGCAATTATCAACAACGTAAATCCGAATCACCCCGCAACTGCCCACATCCCAGAGAAGTGGTTGGTTACCGAAGAGTGGTACAACTATCTAGAACTGTCCGATGATATTGAGGTTGTTCTCACAGTAGATGAAACCACTTTCATCGGAGGGAAAATGCCCGATTATCATCCCATCGCTTGGTACCAGGAAAACTTTGAGGGCGGGCGGTCCTTTCATACCGCGCTGGGACATCCAGAGGGGATTTACGATAATCCTTGGTTTAGACAGCATATTTTGGGGGCAGTCTGGTGGGCTGCTACCGGCGGAAAAGCATTCGAATAGCCCAAAGGACAAACTCCAGCCGGTGGCACACGAGCTAGCTATGAATAGATCAATCGCAGGTCAGGTTAGCACACGCCCCGAAGCACCAATATTTGTCAGGGCGCGCGCCGTGAAGGGAGGCCGGAACAAGCGTTCTGGGCACTGCTGGGCTACGTCAGGCTCCAATGTTAAGGAGCCTTTTACAAATTCGGCATATGTTTTTTATCCAACACACTCATGGCAACCTGGGACCGTGGAGGCGTGATGCAATACCCTGCAGCCTCGTTGTTAGTGTTCGCATGCATCGTCGCATCATTAGTAGCGTGTACTGAACACCCAAATCATCGCCCGCCGAATATCGTATTCTTCCTGGTCGATGATCTTGGTTGGCGCGACACAGGAAGCTTTGGCAGCTCATTTTACGAAACACCAAATATCGATCGTCTGGCGGATGAGGGAGTTCGGTTCACACAGGCATATGCTGCGTCTCATGTCTGCTCTCCTACACGCGCCAGTATTATGACAGGCAAATATCCGGCGCGTCTGCAATTGACAGATTGGCTAAGTGGTCGGCGCAGCTATGCTTTTGAGCGCCTCAAGAGTCCTGAATTTCTGCAACAGTTGCCACTCAAAGAAATAACTATCGCGGAGGCATTGAAGCAACATGGCTATCGCACAGCACACATCGGCAAGTGGCACCTGGGCGAAGACCCATTTGGCCCGTTGCAGCAGGGCTTCGATCTCCAGGTGCCTAGATGGAACAAAGGGTGGCCAAAAGCCGGGTATTACGCGCCTTTTGAGCTCGACGGCTTAGGTGACGAACCGGGGCAATACCTCACTGACCGCCTGAGCGATGTAGCAGAAGCATTTATTGCAGAAAATAAAAACCGACCGTTCTTCCTATACATGTCACACTTTGCCGTTCATGACCCCATCCACGGCCGCCCGGATCTGAACAAAAAATATAAAGACAAACTCACCCTCAACGTAAAGTCCGATAGCCCTGCCTTTATCCTCGAGGGGAACCCAGATGATGCTACGCCTTTGTCGCGGCAACAACTGACCAGCCTGATACAACAGCCTTCCCACCGCGAGTACCGGGTACTCCCACAAAGGACGGTGAAAATAAAACAGCACCAGGACAACATACAGTTTGCGTCGATGATAGAGGCGATGGATGAAAGCTTAGGACGCATCTTGGGCGCGCTAGAATCATACGGATTGACTGATAATACGATCATCATTTTCTTCTCAGATAATGGTGGCATGTCTGGCGGCAACTTTGGTAGAGCGGACCGAATCATTGGAGAAGACGAACTCGATACTGCGTTTTCCACCTCAAATCTACCGCTGCGCGGCGCGAAAGGATGGCTCTACGAGGGTGGCATTCGCGTACCAATGATCGTCAAATGGCCCAGCCACGGCAAGGTCGGAGCCACCAGTGACGTACCTGTCATCAGCACGGACTTTTACCCCACCCTGCTGGAGATGGCCGGCTTACCAGCCATGCCCGGTCAGGCAGTGGACGGCGTAAGTCTCGTCCCCGCAATCACTGGGAAGCCCTTCGATCGCTCCCCGATTTTTTGGCATTTCCCTCAGTACAGCAATCACGGAATGCAGAGTCCAGGTGGTGCAGTCCGGGCGGGCGATTACAAGCTACTTGAATACTACGAAAACTATACCGTCCAACTCTTCAATCTTCGTGAAGACATAGGCGAGCAAAACGATCTCTCGCAAACCGAACCAGTCAAGGTAGACGAACTCAAAGCCATGCTGCACGCCTGGAGGGCCGAGGTGGCAGCCCAAATGCCGTTACCGAATCCCGAATATGAAACCGGTAATTATCCCGACAAGTAAACAAGCGATGAACTTGAAAAAACTGATTTTAGTTCTAAATATCCTTTTTATAGACGGATGCGCATTAACGCATTCCGCTTCTAAAAGCATGTCAGCTGACTTGATTATCAAGAATGGCACCATCCTGACAATGAATGCTAACAAACAAGTCATAGCGAACGGCGTAGTCGTCATTGATGACAAAACAATAATTGCTGTGGGCTCAAATGACCTGTTGGCGACATATTCGTCTTTAAACACCATTGACGCTGAAGGCGGCATTGTCATGCCTGGCATGATCAATACCCATACACATGTCTCAATGACCGTATTTAGAAGTCTGGCAGACGACGTGCCAGATCGACTGCAACGTTATATTTTCCCGCTGGAAAACAAGATGGTCTCCACGGAGATGTCATATCTGGGTGCTCTGCACGGCAGTATTGAGATGGCCAAATCTGGCGTAACAACCATGGTCGACATGTATCTTTACGAGCAAAGTGCGGCTGATGCAGTTAAGGAAATTGGCTTACGGGGAATAATGACGCAAAACATTATCAAGTACCCCACCGCAGATGGCGAAAACGCCAAGGCCAAAATTGATTTGGCCTTAGCGTTTATCGAAGCGTATAAAGACGACGACCTAATCACACCTGGATTTGGACCGCATGCTCCACACACCGTCAATGCGGAAGATTTAAAACTAATAAGTGCTCTCTCCGAACAATACGACCTACCAGTATCAATGCACGTGGCGGAAACGGAGAAAGAGTTCCTTGAGTTTGAAGACAAGTATGGTTTGACGCCAATTGAGTACCTCGATTCCATAGGCATGCTTAACGAGCGCTTTATCGCAGCTCACGCGATATTTGTAACAGACAGTGACATAGCACTCATGAAAGAGAGAGATATTGGCGTATCCCATAATATGGTCGCAAATATCAAATCTGCAAAAGGGCTGTCGCCCGCATTGCAAATGCATGATTTAGGGCTGAGGGTAGGACTAGGTACTGATGGGCCAATGAGTGGAAATACATTAGATATTATTGGTCAAATGGGCTACGTTGCGAAATTACATAAACTAGACAATAACGATAGAACAGTAATGCCTCCCATAAAAGTGGTGGAAATGGCAACCATCGGTGGGGCAAGAGCAATCCATCGCGAAAATGAGCTTGGCTCTATAGAGACAGGAAAGCTGGCGGATGTCGTAGTCGTTGAAGTCCAGTCTGCAAATATGGTGCCTATTTACAATCCATACTCCGCGTTGGTGTACTCTGCGAATGCATCTAACGTCGCTACGGTTATTGTCAATGGCAAAGTCATAGTCAAAAATAAAGTGCTACAAACATATGATGAAACTAAATCAAGGCAAATGATGATTGAATTCAGTGACCGAGTAAGGGCCATCTCTAAAACTCTGTAACCGCATTCGTCTTGTTTTAGGAAAGAGGCTTTTCTGACAACCAAAGACCAAACGAGAGGAGATACTTGTCATGGTCAAGAATAAAAAACGTTTGTTCGTCGCCAGTTTTATAACCTTGCTTGTCGCGGGATTATTCACGGGCTTGCGCGCCAGCATTTTAGGTGACTGGGGCACACAATTCGGGTTCACCAAAAGCGAGCTTGGAGCGATTACCGGCGGCGGCTTTGTTGGCTTTGGGATCGTGATACTCATCTCGAGTGCCCTGGCTGAGAAAGTCGGCTACGGGAAGTTAATGTGGCTGGCTTTTGCTCTTCACATCCTTTCTGCTGTGACTACGATTGCTGCAACACCGATCTATGGCGATGGGAGTAGCGGTAATGAGGGCGCTTATTGGCTGTTGTACGTGGGTATGTTTTTATTTGCTATCGCATGGGGTATTTGTGAGTCCATTGTCAATCCATTGACAGCGACGTTGTATCCCGACGAAAAAACACACTACCTCAACATTCTCCATGCTGGTTGGCCAGCGGGACTCATTCTCGGTGGCCTACTTGCTTACTTTTTTGCCAGCGCCGATGCGAGACTTTTTCAAGTACGCTGGGAGATTTTGGTCGCCACGTTCCTGATTCCCACCTTTATATATGGCTACATGCTCCTCGGACAGAAATTCCCTCTTTCTGAGGCTCGCGCTGCTGGCGCAAGCTATAGCTCCATGCTGAAAGAATTTGCTGCACCCATTTTTCTCTTCCTTTTATTTCTGCAAGCCTGCATAGGCTACGTAGAACTTGGAACGGACAGTTGGATAATCAACATCATGCAATACGTTATCGCTGGCGACGCATTCTTGCTATTCATTTATACATCAGCGCTTATGTTTGTATTAAGATTTTTCGCCGGCCCGATCGTTCATCGCATCAACCCCATGGGACTGCTATTTGCTAGTGCGGTACTGGCGACCATCGGCCTGTTCATGTTGGGCTCCGTGGCTACCGGTGCTGCCATACTCGTAGCCGCTACGATATACGGCATAGGGAAAACTTTTTTCTGGCCGACCATGCTAGCTGTGGTATCTGAGCGCTTCCCCAAAGGTGGTGCCCTTACTCTGGGCGCTGTGGGCGGTATAGGAATGCTCTCGGCTGGACTGCTGGGCGGTCCCGGGATTGGCTACAAACAAGACTATTTTACAACAGAAGTTGTTCGACAAGAGAACCCCGCTATTTATCAAGAGTATGTCTCGGACAATGAGCAAGGATTCCTCTTCTTTAGTAAAACCGAGGGTATGGACGGTGCAAAAGTCGGCGTACTTTTAGCGAAAGACCCATCCGAATTGACCCCAACTCAAGCCAGAGAGCGCGCCGCTCTTCAGGACGCCTCAATTCGCGGGGGACAAACTGCTCTCAGGTGGACTGCATTAGTGCCACTAACGTTGGCAGTGAGCTACTTGATTCTACTCTTTTATTTCCGAGCGCAAGGCGGTTACAGGGCTCTCGAACTAGAAGAGGAAGCCAAGGGGACAGCTTCTTAAGAGAAATATCGCCTATTTACCTGATCAGTGCGCTGTTCGATTGGTTAAAATAGGAAGGAAGCAGGCTAAGAGAACCTGCGGGTTTGCTTGACAGACCCGTGGGCGGCTTTAAGGGAACATACGATGCAAACGAAAACGCGCGTGATCGTCGCTGGTGGTGGGACTGCTGGCTGGTTAACTGCTTACAGTTTAGCCAAACGCCTAGGCAAATCGCTAGATATTACACTAATTGAATCCGATGAAATCGGTACCGTGGGAGTGGGTGAGGCCACTGTCCCCACCATGCACAGATTTCATCAGTTTTTCGGGATAGAAGAACGCGAGTTCATGCGTGCAACCCAAGCAACGTTTAAACTCGGCATCGTCTTCGACAACTGGGGTGCCCCCGGCGAAAGCTATGCGCACACGTTTGGCGAAATAGGACAAAGTAATTGGCTAGTTGAATTCCATCAGTATTGGCTGGAAGCTAATGCCAACGGTTTCGGTGGAAAATTGGAGGACTACTGCCTAGAGTTAAAAGCTGCTGAAGCTGGCAAGTTTGCGAAAAAGGTGGGAGATACGCCACTAACGTACGCCTTCCATTTGAACGCCACCGCCTATGCGGGATTTCTGCGACAAAAAAGCGAGGCGCTTGGCGTACGCCGGGTCGAGGGAAAAATTGATGAGGTTGTTGTAGATAAAGAGACTGGTAATATCGCAGCGTTAAAGCTAGACCATGAGAGAAATCTCGTGGGTGATTTTTTCGTTGATTGCACCGGCTTCAGAAGTCTTTTGCTTGGCGATGCTCTCAATGTTGAGTTCGAGGACTGGGGCCACTGGCTAGCTTCTGATCGCGCCTTCGCGGTGCAAACGGAAAGCACCGAAAGTCCGTCTCCGTATACACGTGCTATCGCCCACGACATAGGCTGGCAGTGGAGAATTCCGCTGCAAACCCGCACAGGTAACGGATTGGTTTATAGTAGCCGCTTTTGCTCTGACGATGAAGCTCGAGCCACCTTGCTCAACAATGTTACAGGCCCGACTATCACTGAGCCACGAGCCATTAAGTTCAGAACAGGGCGGCGGGTAAGTGCCTGGCATAGAAACTGTGTCGGAATAGGATTATCAAGCGGGTTTGTAGAGCCACTCGAGTCAACCAGTATCCACTTGATTGATACTGCGTTGGTCCGACTGATGCGACTATTTCCGTTTGCCGGCGCGATGGCGCCGCTAGCCGAACAGTTTAATCAGGAGACCCAAACTGAGTGGGAGGCGGTGCGTGATTTCATCATTCTTCACTATAAACAGACACAACGCGATGACAGCGAGTTTTGGAACTTTTACCGCACCATGGAGATTCCAGATACTCTTGCTCACCGCATAGAAATGTTCCGGGAAAACGGCTATGTTTGGCCAGACCAAGCCAATTTGTTTCGCTCGCACTCCTGGATTCAGGTAATGTTTGGTCAGGGGCTTTTTCCAAAACATACGCACGGTGCAACTCGAATATTGCCAGCCGAATCATTGAAAGCGGAGTTGGCGAAGGTCGCTACCTCAGTTAATCAGAATGTAGCCAAGCTACCTGGCCACGAAGAATTTATTAAACAGTATTGCCCAGCGCATGGCTAACTCAGACGAAGCGGGCCTCGTTAACAGGCCTCAGCTTTGGCAGCCAAACATAAGAGTCTAGCGTCTACTATTACTGAGCGACCAGGTGCGTACTCCTTGCTGTTAGTAAGGGGTGCCTGAACGCAACCCTCATGCGTTTAGGGTCACGTGATCCAAATAATGTTCGGGCTTCAATGCTGTAAGGAAAAGCCTAGAAACTTGAGCAATACACTCTCTCGAAAAACATATTATGCTTTGGACGTAGCTTCTACCTAAGGATTTAGCAATGTTCCGTGCACTCTTCTCATTCACTTCGCTAATTTGTATCAGCGCACTGGCAGGATGCAGCCAGAATACGTCCGAAGACTCGCAGAATACCAAACGAATTAATGGCATAAGGGCTACCGCCTCTGCAGAGCAGATAGCAGCTGACTGTGAGACAGCTCTGGCTCGGGCATACTCTGAATTCGCCGCACTCGAAGCCCAGACAGGTGAAGCCACAGTTGCTAGCGTATTTGGTCAATACGAGAAGGTCAGTGATGCATTAGCGCCCATTGGGGATGTCTGGCACCTGCGTTCGGTTCACCCCGATGCCGACATTCGCGCTGCCGCTAACGCCTGCAGTGAACAACAATCAGACTTCTTCTCACAAACCGACTTATCACGCCCCTATTACGATCGTGTAGCCGCCATAGATATCTCTCAATTAACTGAGGTTGAGCGATATATGGTGGTCAAGACACTGGCAGACTTCCGGCGCAATGGCGTGGACAAGGATGAGGAAACCCGAAAAAAAATCCGCGAACTGCAAAATGAAATCACTGCCATCGGTAACGAGTTCGATAAGAACATACGAGAGGATGTGGGGTCTGTTACGGTCCCAGCAAGTGAACTCGAGGGCTTGCCCCAAGATTACATCGACTCGCATCCTGCGGATGACGCAGGTCTCGTCACGATCACCACGGATTATCCCGACCTGTATCCGGTGATGACCTACGCCAAAAGCGATCAGCTTCGCAAGGCGCTGCGAATAAAAGCCAGATCCCGCGGCTATCCCGCCAACAAAGTGCTTCTCGCGCAATTGATTGCCAAACGGCACGACTTAGCTGACATTTTGGGGTTCGAGTCCTACGCCGCGCTGTCCATGGATAGTCAGATGATTGGCTCACCCGATAAAGCACAAGCATTTCTTAACAGCATAGGAGAGGCGCTTGAGGGTCCCGTGCGCGACGAACTCGCCGTCATGTTGGCTCGCCTCAAAAAAGATGAGCCAAACGCCACTTCGGTAGAGGTATGGCAATCAGCCTACATTCAGAACCTACTGCGCTTGGAAGACTACGCCCTCGATGCTCAAGAGGTGCGGACGTATTTTCAATACGATCGGGTTCGGGACGGTATTTTCAAACTGACGGAAGACTTATTCGGTGTCGAAATCGAGTCTTGGGATACCCCGACATGGCATGAGGATGTCGAGACCTTCCAAATAAAGGAAAACGGCGAGCTCTTGGGTCGGTTCTATATGGACAACCATCCCCGTCCATTTAAGTACCAGCACGCTGCACACTGGACGCTGCGGACAGGCATCAAGGACAAGCAGATTCCCATGTCTGGACTAGCTCAGAATTTCCCCAAAGGACTGATGGAACACAGTCAGGTGGAAACATTCCTTCACGAGTTCGGCCATTTATTACACAACATGTTCGCAAGTACACAGCAGTGGTCTCCCATTGCAGGAATGTCGATGGAGCGTGACTTTGTTGAGGCGCCGTCACAAATGCTCGAAGAGTGGATTTGGGACTACGAGACGCTAAGCCAGTTTGCAGTAAACCAACAGGGCGAGACCATCCCGGAAGCATTGGTCGAAAAAATGGCTCGAGCACGACACTTTGGCCGAGCTACCGGCACGGCGACGCAGATTTACTATGCGAATTTATCGCTCAACTTCTATAACCGACATCCCGAATCGTTCGATCTTGATACGTTGATGAAGGAGCTTGAGGCGCGGTATGCGGCCTACCCGCACCTCCCGGGCACTCACTTTTACGCGAACTTCGGGCACCTCAATGGCTACAGCTCCAACTACTACACGTATCAATGGTCACTCGCGATTGCAACTGACTTGTTCTCTCGGTTTGAAGAGGGTGGACTGCGCAATACCGATATAGCGAGCGATTATCGGCGCAATGTTTTGCAAGCTGCCGGAAGCGAACCCGCGGAAAAATTTGTGGCCAAATTTCTCGGTCGTGAGTTCAGTACCAATGCGTATATAAAATCGCTTCAGGACAGCAACTAAGTTATGAGCTCAATTTCCGGCTTACTCCCAACGGTCGCGCACGGTAAGCTGCTAGAGACACCGGACGAGGTAACGAAAGGATGACGAAAGGATCAATTGAGGTTCACCACCGCGTATGTCATTTGTGTGAGGCCATGTGTGGCCTGGTGATCAAAACCGAGCGGAGCAAAGTGGTTGATATCCGTGGCGATCAAGACGACCCACTGAGTCGGGGGCATGTCTGCCCCAAAGCCATCTCGCTTCAAGACATTCATGAGGATCCCGATCGCCTGCGCAAGCCCTTGAAACGCATCCGAACCGTGGCGGGCGAATACCAGCATGAGGAGATCGAGTGGTCTGAAGCCTTAGATCTGGCCGCTGATGCCCTAGCATCTGCTATTCAACAACACGGAGTTGACGCGGTGGGCGCGTACTTTGGCAATCCCTCAGTGCATAACTACGGCATGCTCACCCACCAGCGAAACCTGTTCCGACACATACGAACGCGCAACCGGTTTTCTGCAACTTCAGTAGATCAACTACCCCACCACCTGGTATCGATGTGGATGTTTGGGCACATGCTACTAAACCCCATCCCTGACATTGACCGGACGCGTTACTTTTTAATGCTCGGCGCCAATCCGCTGGCCTCCAATGGCAGCATATGGACCGTGCCAGATGTCCGCCGCCGCATTAAGGACTTGACTGCCCGTGGCGGTAAACTCGTGGTAATAGACCCACGACGAACAGAGACGGCAGAACTCGCGAGCGAGCATCACTTCATCCGACCGGGAACAGATGCGGCATTTTTGCTTGCCATTATCCATGTCTTATTCCGAGATAGTCTCGTCGCTCTGGGTCCTCTGGCCAACTTCACTGATGGCATTGATGAGGTACGCGAGGCTGTTCAGGCCTTGACGCCCAAGTGGGGCTCAGAGGCAACGGGCATTAGCGCATCTGAGATCGTTCGTATTGCTCATGAGTTAGCGGCGGCTGAGGCCGGAATTTGTTACGGGCGGATGGGTGTGAGTACGCAAGCCTATGGCACCTTGTGCCAGTGGGCCATTCAAGTGATCAATGTGCTCACGGGCAATCTTGATAAGCCCGGAGGTAGTTTGTTCACTCAACCGGCTATGGATCAGGTTGTGAACTCGAGTCCCGGTGGCTTCGCTAGATTTACCAGTCGGGGGCGCGGCCTACCTGAGTTTAACTATGAACTTCCTGCCGCAGCGCTTGCTGACGAAATCCGCACACCCGGCGAGGGCCAAATCAAAGTCATGTTCACGGGCGCGGGCAATCCAGTTCTGTCGACGCCAAATGGACGCGCACTTGATGAGGCACTCGAAGAAGTCGACTTTATGATTTCGCTCGATCCGGCACTTAATGAAACCACGCGCCACGCCGACATCATTTTACCGCCAACATCACCACTTGAGCATGATCACTACGATATTGCTTTTCACAATCTCGCGATTCGTAACACGTCACGCTACAGCCCTGCGGTTTTTTCTAAGCCAGAGGGTGCGCTTCATGACTGGGAAATCTTTGCCGAACTCGGCGATCGATTAGCTGACCGCCTAGGGGTCGAGTCAGTGCCGCACTTGGCACCCCACAAGATAGTCGATGCAGCACTTCGCAACGGACCCTACGGAGATGACTCTGGGTGGGGACTGAGCATAGACACATTACGCGCGAATCCGTCAGGGATCGATCTAGGTGAACTTCAACCCACGTGTCCGCAGCGACTGCAAACGCCGGGCAAGCGCATTGCATTAGCGGTCCCAGAGGTCTTAGCTGACATCAAGCGCCTCCTATCCGATAAAACACACAACAGCCGCGGATACCGTCTGATTGGCCGGAGACACGTTCGAGATAATAATTCATGGATGCATAATCACCAGCGACTGGTTAAGGGAAAGCCGCGTTACCATTTACTGATGCACCCTGATGATGTTGCTGAAGAAGGCTGGGAAACAGGTATGCAGATCACCATCAGCAGTCGTGTAGGTCAATTATCAACAACATTGATGATCTCGGATGAAGTCATGCCAGGTGTGGTCAGTTTGCCCCATGGGTATGGCCATGGACTGAAAGGCACGCGCTCAGCGATTGCGAATGCGAACGCGGGCGTCAGCTGTAATGACATAACTGACGAACACTTCTTGGATCAACTCTCGGGCAATGCTGCGATAAATGGAGTCCCAGTTGAACTCAGTGGCGCCTGAGTGAGCACCTTCATGCAGCGGCCTACCGGCTGCAGCCTAGCACCACTGCTGGTGAACCTAGGGGACCTCTTTTATCGGTGAAGGCGCCTTTCTCAGTCCGATAAAGCGCACCTATCCCAATGAGAGGCTAGGTATTTGTCTATATGGCGCGGAGTGCTTCTGCTAATGCGAGGCGGCAAGAATGCCTCAGTACGACGTCGAGCGTCTGGGAATCGCTTTGGCCCAGAGACCACTTCATTGCGAGCCACACAGTTCCCGGAAACAAACGCTCGACAAACTTTGCTCGCCTTGAGTAGCCTTACCCCACCGTCAATGTATTAACAGGAAAAGCCCATGTTCAGTCACATTATGCTCGGCGCCACAGATATCGAAGCATCCAAACGATTTTACGACGCGACACTCGGCGCCTTGGGTTATGGGCCTGGGGTTATAGATCCAAAAGGCCGTGTTTTTTACATCACGGATACTGGCTTATTTGCCCTATCAACGCCGATTGATGGACAGCCTGCTACTGCAGGGAATGGCAGCACCATAGGTTTTTCGGCGCCTAGTGTAGAGGCATCGGACGCCTGGCATGCGGCTGGACTGGCTAATGGCGGTACTGATTGTGAGGATCCCCCCGGAGTTCGGGAGAGTAATATGGGCGCCATCTATCTCGCCTACTTACGCGATCCATCAGGGAACAAAATCTGCACACTGCTCAGAGTCTAGTCATGCGATTTTATGCTGCGCTCAGCTTACTTTGGGTGGGTATTGCTCAGGCGGACGTCAGCGTACCCAGTCCTGACTACGACGTGAAAACCGACATCGCTGAAACCTGTTCAGCGTGTCACGGACTACGGTATCTCGACTTAGCCCAAGGCTACGACACGCCCCAGGAGTGGTCTCATTTGATTGCCAGCATGGTCACGCTATCGCCAGCAAGAGATGAGGCTGTCAGTCGGTATTTGGCGACAAACCACCCTCATAAGCCCAGCAAGGCCCCTATCCTGGTGCCTGGCAGCACCAATATCGTGATTGACGAGTGGATTACGCCAACACTCGGTCAGCGAACGCGCGACCCCATTGAGGCGCCCGATGGTGCCATCTGGTGGACCGGCATGTGGGCATCACTGGTGGGGCGTCTCGATCCTGATACAGGCAAGATGACCGAGTTCCCATTACCGAGCTCGGCACGGCCTCACTCGATCGTCCCAGATGACGAGGGATTCATTTGGTACACGGGAAACAGTAACGGCACTATCGGCCGCTTAAATCCTGCGGACGGAAGCATTAAGGAGTTCCCAACTCAAGCGCGAGACCCCCACACCGCAGTATTTCATCCCAATGGCAGTTTGTACTTCACCAGCCAGCACTCGAATATGCTGGGTCGGCTAAACCCTAAAACAGGCGACCTCATCGAAGTAGACACACGCCGTAAACCTTACGGCATTAAAGTTGGCAAGGACGGCGATCTGTTCGTTGCCTTTAACGGCACAAACGCCATTGGCCGAATGGACCCTCAAACGCTGTCGCTGTCATATTACGATATTCCCGATGAGGCGACCCGTATACGGCGGCTTGATCTCGACAGTAATGGCAATGTCTGGTTTGTTAACTCAAGTCTCGGAAAAATAGGTCGGCTCAATGTGGAAACCGGCGCGGTCACACAATGGGACTCACCGAGCGGGGCCACATCACATCCCTACTCCATGACTGTGATCGATGACGTTGTTTGGTATAACGAGAGCGGTATGCGACCCGATGCCTTAGTTCGCTTTGATCCTGAAAGTGAGCGCTTCCAAAGCTGGGCCATTCCCTCAGGTGTTGGCATCATCCGACATACGTGGAAAACGCGCGACGGCGATCTTCTAATTCATCAGAGCAGTTCAAATCGCGTTGGGCGCGTGAGAATTGGTGACTAGTCACGAGCCTGACAGGCCGCAAGAGCGACTACTGCTCACAGTCAACAGCATCCCAGCGGGGAAAGTTTCTTCGTTTGGACGAATCGCAGCTGCGTCGGGCTATCCGCGAAGAGCTCGGTGGGTTGGCAGAATACTCGGACAGCTGCCGTCGGATACCACTGTTCCCTGGCATCGTGTGCTGGGTCACGACGGCACCATTACCTGCCCGAGAGCTGAACTCGCCAAACGTCGACTGCGCGCAGAAGGGATCCGAGTCAAGGGACTTAAAGTTAATATGAACGAGTTCGGGTGGCCGGTATGACACCCAGTGTCCTTGGGTGGGCGCATGCACTACTGATCAATTGAGTGAGTGCAATCGCTTCATCAGTCTTTGTTATACCTCATCAGCATCAAGCCTCACTTGGCTTCATCACGAGCTTACCCACGACCTCTCTGCGCTGAAGCCTATGAAAACCCTCGATAATGTCGGACAGCGGTAACTCGCTATGAACATACGGCCGGGTTTTGCCCTGACGCGCCCAGTCCCAAATAGCCTTCACATTAGCAATGCCCTTTTCCGGGAATCGACGACCGTATTCTCCAGCACGGACGCCCATCACGGAAAAACCTTTGATCAATGGGATATTCGCTGACACCGTAGCGATTCGACCACCGGCAAAGCCAATCACCAATAAGCGTCCATTGAAATTGATACACCGCGTGCTCTCATCAAAAATATCCCCCCCGACGGGATCATAGATGACGTCTGCGCCCTGCCCGTCAGTCAGCTCTTTGACCTGGTGACGGAAACCGTCTTTTGTATTGAAAACGTAATCAGCTCCGTAATCAGACACCTGTCGCAACTTTTCATCGCTGCCACCGGTGGCGATCACCTTGGCACCGAGCAGCTTCCCAATATCCACAGCGGCCATACCAACACCGCCACTCGCACCATGCACGAGTAGAGTCTCACCGGCTTGCAAATTACCCCGGCACACGAGCGCGACATAAGCGGTGAGGTATGCAACTTGATAGGACGCGGCTTCAGAGAAGCTCATTTGCTCTGGTTTTTTCTGCAGATGTTGTGTGCTGATCACAACGTACTCGGCCAGTGCACCAAAACGCATTCCGCACACCACAGCATCGCCAATTTGCCAATCACTCACGCCATCACCCACTGCCTCAATAACACCGGCAGCATCCATACCCGGTGTAAACGGTGGATCCAATTTAAGTTGGTATTTGCCTTGGCACAGTAGTAAATCGGGGAAATTCAAGCTTGCCGCAAGAACACGAACCCTGACCTCACCGAAACCAGGATCGGGCAAAGCTAGGTCTGCCACTCTCACCCCGGAAAAATCATCTGAGATGGCACTGCAAACTACGGCTTTCAAATGGCAAAACCTACTGCTGGGTCCGCCGACACGCTCGCTGCTCTCATCTGCTCTGCAGACCGTTGAGGTGGTCTCGCAAATTCGCCAAGCCCTCGGTAAACATCAATTCCAGCCCGGGAACCACGGACGCATCAGGGCGATTGCCATCACGCATATCAGATTCGACCTGACGCAGCTGCCTACCCACACTGACAAGACCCAAGGCGAGGCAACTACTCGCTAAGGTGTGCGCCTCCCGCTCAGCCGTGTGATATTCCATGGCGACAAGTGCAGATCTCAAGCCCTGCAGGTTTTCTAATCCCTCAACCTCAAGCGTATTGGCCAGCGTCACCACAGCCTCTCCCCCCATTAGCTCGATCATTTCGGCAACGTCCATAGGCTCGAAAGCGGCATCGGCCTGCTGCTCTGACGAGGAACTGCCTGACCGCTCAAATTCAGTCATGGTCAGCATCGATGCCAATAAGGCCGCTATGGCATCACGCTTGAAGGGCTTGGTCACAAACGCGACCATGCCCGCATCAGCGGCTTCTTGCTTCTCCTTCGCTTCTGAATAGGCACTTAGCGCCACCAGAACCGTATGCTTACATGCCGGGAGTGTCGCGAGCTTTTCAGCCACCTCATAGCCAGTCATATCCGGCAAATTAATATCCAGTAGTGCCACATCAAAGGGCTCAACAGAAGATTCTGCGATGGCTAGGGCCTCACTCCCCGATGCAGCGCGCGTCACCGAGAAACCGATACTTTCCAACAACTGACCGTTGAGGCTTAAATTGGTGGGCGAGTCATCTAATAAGAGCAAACTGTGATCAAAGACATAAACTTGCTCAGCCACCTCATCAGTCTCAATTTGGGGGCTGTCTGCACAGATCTGAAGCGTGAGATCAATGGAGAACATGGCACCACCGGTGTGGGAGTCGCCTAACGAAATAGAGCCTCCAATACGTTTTAGCGCCGCCTCCGTAGAGCTCAGCCCTAAGCCCGTCCCGCCACCGTGACGTGTCTCTTGGGTGATCCCTGTTTCGAATGGGGCGAACGCTGTCTTCCTGAGGTTGGCGGGTATACCGGGGCCTGAATCAGCAACAGTGAATATAATCTGATGCCCCCCCGTCTCTACCGAAGGGTTCTCTAGCTTCACGCTGAGAGACACCCAACCTGTCTCGGTAAATTTGACCGCATTGCTAACAAGATTGATGAGCGCCTCCCGAACGATCAGGTCCGGGCACCAGTAGCTCGCTGACAGTGCATCATCCACCTGTGTTTCCAGTGTCAGTCCCTTCTCTAGCGCACCGGCCTCAAATAGTTTGGCGACTTTAGCGACAAGGTGGCGCAAATCGACTGCTACCGCGAGAGCGTCCTGGTCCTTCATATCACCCGAGGCATCACCCAAAGCAAAGTTCACGACTTCAATCGCCCGATCAACACTCGCGTCGGCCATGGTTATCAAAGCTCGCGATTTTGGGTCCGATAGACCATCACGTAACAGCGCTAAGGCGCTACTTATCCCGGTCAGCGGCGTGCGGACCTCGTGGCTCACGCGATTGAAAAAGTTTTGACGAATGCCTGCCTGTCCCTCTAAAGCCACCTTTGCTTCTTGCAGATCACCATTGACCTCCTGAAGATCTTCCAGCATACGCTGCTGCGAAGAGAGCAATAGCAATTGATCCATCTGTGAATCATGGGGAGGGAAATCGTTGAAATGCAGAAGCTCCTCCCCATAGTGGTCTCGCACCCAGGCCAACCACGGCACGCCGGTAAACCAAGCTGAACCAGAATCGTCCTCAGCAGGAATTATTTGACCTCGGATCGCGAGTTTTGCCGCCTCGCAATGCCCCAAAAACAATCGTCCAGGAGATGCTATTGCCTCGTGCAACTCGCCCGCAAAACGTGCTGGGCGCTTGAACTCGAACGAGCCGAAAAAATCGAAAGCTTCGTTATCCGCGAGCTGAAACCGCTCCCTGACCAGCGGGCTCGCGCGCGTCACTTCACCCGTGGCATCGAACTCCACTACAACCGTAAATAATTGATTGAGTAGATCCCATTGCCCCATCGTAATGCGACTCAGACTGCCATCAACAACTTGAATCGGGTGTGGGTGCCACTCTCAACCGGCAAGCTTTCAATCTCTTCAATGGTCATTGGTTCATTAAAACGATTGCTGAGCGCGACAAGCAACCCTGCAACAAAGCTATTCAAGCCCTCACGATGGCTAATGTATTGCACATCCATCCGGTTAGCCTCAAGCGCACTCACCCTAAACTCCGGCGGTTGATAATCGAGAAACGTCGTACTGATCCGATCGTGCAAGGCATTCAAATTAGTGAGGAACTCGAGCATCGTACTGCCAGTAGAGCGCGCGAGCGCATCATACTCTTTGGCCAACGTGTGATTAACCCAATGCTCGCCAAACGCATGCAGCGCCGTATCCACGTCAATACCGAGCACATCCGATGACGCTACCGCGAGACGAAATGTAATTTCGTCGTCATAACTGCGCATAGACAGAAAACTATCACTGGGCACGCCGGCCTTGGCCATAACCTGGTCCCAAATCAGCTCACCATGGCCGTCAAGCACCATTTCTCGCAACGACTTATTGATCACTCCGTACACGTCTCGCTTCCTCCTACAAGGCTCTATTGATCGTTTTTTTCGTCAGTCCAAGCCTGCATCTTTCGATAGATGGTTGATGGTGCTACCTCTAGCAGGGTGGCTGCTCGGTTGACATTACCATCGCTCGCCTCAACCGCCGCTTCTATGGCCTCTCTCTCAACAAGCCATAGTGGCCTGATCTCATTGTGCTTTGGTGTGTTATCGACAGGAGTGCTTTTGGTTGGAGCGGCGCGCTCAGTGCTGTTATCGAACTGCACTATGGCCCTATCAATAATCTCTACCGTGACATCGTTACCGACTAACATGATGACGACCCACTGCAATAAATTCTCCAGCTGCCGAATATTACCCGGCCAGGCATAGGCAGACAGACGCCTTAAAACACCCTCTGACAGCGGGTTGAGTGTCTTTCTTGTCCTCGCCAACAACGGTTCTAAGATGGTAGAAACGAGAAGAGGTAGATCATCGAGGCGCTCCCTCAGCGCGGGTAAGCGAACCGGGAATACTTGCAGGCGGTAATACAAATCTTCTCTCAAACGGCCGGCGCGAACTTCCTCAAGTGGATCCCGGTTAGTAGCGGCAATAACCCGAACATTTGCTTCAGTATCCGTGTCCGAACCAAGCGATCGAAACGTACCGCTCTCCAAAAACCGAAGGAACAATGACTGCGCGGCGTAATCCAGTTCCGAAATCTCATCGAGAAAAAGTATACCGCCGTTAGCGCGCTCAATTAAACCGCTATGCAGCCAACCCACCGAGCCACCTCGGGGTATCTCACCAAAAAGCTCACGCTCAACAGCCGCCCCCGAGATTGCAGCGCAGTCCAATACGATAAAAGGCTCTTGGCCTCTGGCCGACAAACTGTGAACTGTGCGCGCGGCCAACTCCTTACCCGTGCCACTCTCACCCGTTATCAGAACGGTGCCATCTGTCGCTGCGATCCGCTCCACCGCATCGTAGACTCCTCGCATCACGGGTGAACCACCCACCAGACCGCCTAGTCGATCCCGTTGGTCCGACAGCGAATCAATGCGATCATTAAGCTCTTTTCTCCGCATCGCATTTTGTACCGTAACGCGTAAGCGAATGGAGTCAAAGGGCTTTGCCAAAAAGTCGGCGGCACCTTTTGCAAGCGCGCGCTCGGCCCACTCGCTCCCATGGCCAGTCATGACGATGGTAATGGGTCGGGGCTCAAGCGCTTCCAGATCAGCCAGCAAATCAAGTCCATTACCGTCCGGTAATTCAATATCCAACAGCACACAGTCTGGACGAGATCGCAGTACGGCATTTTTCGCTTCAGACAACGTCGTAACCGCGTTTATATTGAGACCAATACCGCTGAGATAGGACTCATAAATAGCGCAGAGCGTGACACTGTCTTCAACGATCAAAGCGTTCAATGCATATACTCCTGAAACCTAATCACTCTGGATCTGCCATCGATTCAAAGATCGCGTTCATTGCTTGATTGGCCGTCTTAAAGGCCTTCAGCACATCGGGCCGAAAATGGTCGGGATGCGTCCTTCCATCACCCTCTAGGATAATACGCATTGCTTGCTCGTGCGTCATGGCGGGCTTGTAAGGGCGCACTGATCTGAGGGCATCATACACGTCTACCAATGTCGTAATGGATGCCTCTATCGGAATTTCATTTCCTTTAAGCCCTCTAGGGTAACCACCCCCATCCCAGCGCTCATGGTGATTGAGTGCAATTCGCGCGGCCATTGTCATAACTGGGTAGTCGGACATGGATAAGACCTCATACCCAAACTCTGGATGTTTTCGCATTGTGACAAACTCGTCATCTGTCAGCGGACCTTCTTTTAATAGGACTGCGTCGGGCGTCGCGACCTTCCCGACATCGTGTAATGGAGCTGCAAGGCGCAACATCTCACACTGATCGGCAGACCAGCCAAGCTCAGAGGCAAGACACGCTGCATACTCGCCAATACGGGTGATGTGCGCGCCAGTTTCGGGATCTTTATATTCTGCAGCACGCGCCAAACAAGCCAGCGCTTCTGCATACGCTTTTTTAATGCCTCGGTTAAGTGCGCTTATCTCAACTTCACTTGCCGCAAGTTGAGCCTCCTTCGCCTGAGCGTTTAATAACTTAAAACGCTCAGAAATAACGAATTCTCTGGCCTCCATCATGATGTCCTCAAGACGAACGAGGTCTAACGGCTTTAGCATGAATTCGGAGGCGCCCAAACGCATTGCATCGACCACTGAATGTATGTCGCCGTTACCCGTCATCAATAGAAATCGACGTATTCGGTCTTTGGTGTCTAGGTCCTTAGCAATGCGCTCTAACAACTGCAAGCCGGTCATTCCTGGCATGGTTAGATCAGACAGAACAATGTGAATGGCGTCGTCCTGCTTGAAAGTCGCCAACGCCTCCTCGCCATTGGCGGCGACGACACACTCAAAATCGATCTCTTCGATGAAATCACTAAGTTCAAGCCTTATGTCGGGCTCATCATCAACAATCAAAACTTTTAATGTAGTCATCTAGCCTCCTCGGAGGACGTCTTTACTGAGTCCTCATGGACCGGCAAGCGAATGGAAATCTTGGCGCCATCTTTTGTATTTTCAGCCCAAATATCGCCTTGCATATCCTGAATGATGCCGTAACTGATCGATCCACCTAAACCAGTTCCCTTTCCGACCGGTTTTGTTGTAAAGAAAGGCTCGAAGATATGCGGCAAAACCTCATGGGGAATACCACCACCCGTATCCTCAATGGCAATGGTGACGAACCCATCGCTCACTGTTTGCGTGAGGGTAATAGCGCCGGTAGTAGATCGCTCAGTAATCGCATCTCGCGCGTTGTTCATCATATTGATCATCACCTGCTCAAACTGAATGGTGTTGCCCATCACCCAAGTCGCCTCGTCGATACGATTCTGCACCGCAATCCCTTTTGAGGCCATAGGTTCAATAACAAGATCACAGGCAGCCGATACCGATGACGAAATATTAAAGGGCTGGTAGTCATCGCCCGCTACGCGCCCAAATGCGCGCATGTGGTCAATAATCGTGGCTGCACGATCAACCGCAGAGTTCATTCGGTCGAGTCGGTTCTTGAGCGATTCTTCCGTCATACGGCCCTTGGCAAGACTATTTGCAATATTACTCAACGCCAGCTTTATGACGTTGAGTGGCTGATTAAGCTCGTGTGCCATACCGGTTGACATTTCACCCAACGTCGCAAGCTTCGAGCTTTGGAGAAGGTGCGCATCCATCTCCCTTTGCTGGGTAAGGTCGGTCACCAGCAGCCAAAATCCTGAAACATCTCCATCAAGCCCCTGGCGTGGCGTTATCGCCAACAACAGGTATCGATGTGAGTGATCGGGTAGCTGCAATGTGTACTCCTCGATCGTCTCACCAGACTCGAAAATCTCCTCAGCTCGCTGGCGCAGTTGAGATGATGCCGAGGCGCTGTCGCCCGTTAATAGCAACATTGCGTCGTTTCGAAAGCGCAGCTGATAGTCGCCATCAATCTCCATCACGCCAAGCGGCAATGCACCCAAAAGCGCCTCGTAGCCACCTACGGCAGATTGTGTCTGCCGATCAGCGGTTATGACCTCCTGGGACAGCCAAGAAAAAGCTTCCTGCAGGCGACTAAACTCGGCTGAAAACGTTTTAAATTGCAGTGCGTCTCGGCTTGCATTCGTATCAGCGGCAAAGCCTCGCTCTTTTCGCCGTTTAAGTTGCTCTGCGTCCTCGACCACCTCGTTGATGGGCGCGACCATCCGATTAAAAATCCACGATGCGAGGAGCGATGTCAGCAGCATCACCAGCGACATTAAGACCGTAAAATTAATCACGCCAGCAAAAAAGCCCTGCAGTAGCGGCCACACCTTTAAGTCGATCACCACAGTGTCGCTAGGGTGTAGTTCCAAACTTAACTTTTCTCTCAAGCCAGCTGATATGGGGACAGTTAAACGAGATTCTGGATTCAGCTGTCCCAACCGCGTGTTTGCATTGGTATTGAAAGCATCCGCGTTCCAAACGACGCCTCCCATCCAATCAACGTCTATTATTTGCGATCCGCCCGGCGGGAGTCCAAAGGTGGTCAGATCGGCCACCGCGATCTTACGAATTTCAAGATCCGAGGTATTCATATCGCTGATCTCGTCATCGAGCATCCGTATTGTGTCGATGGCAAATAGTATTTGCTCGCCTAGTACGGCCGTATACACCGGCAATTGCTCATTGTGTACGCGTAAAAAAAGCGGAGACGATAGCTCAGCAAATTCACGACCCATGCTCGCCCGATACTTAAACTTATCAAACTGCTGGTAAAGCGCGGCAAGGATATCCTCGGCACTGTCACGGCGCTCACTGATGACAACGCGCTCACTGCTGACTAAGGCATCGTCACTAAGAACCGCGCTGCCTTCATCGACGTCAAGGCCCACTAAAACATAACGCTCGCTCACCGATATCCACGGGCTTTTGAGACCAGAAAGACGAACTTCCGCATCACGCACCGCCAGCGCAGCTTGCTGACGATTTTTTAGGAGCAGCTGCGTCTCCGCATAACTGTCAACCAAGAGGCGCGTACTAGTAGTGAGCTCAGTCTGGACAGCAACAGCTCTAAAGTTCACCAACAGCGCGAAAATGATGGTCATCCAAGCGCAGATAGTGACCGTACCGAAAGACTGTGCCGAAATGCGATCGAATTCGTTATGGCGCGCAATTCTGTGAAAAAAACCGTTGAAAATAAAGCAGCACGCCATCCAGACTGATTCCGCAATTACCAAGGCGATGCTCGTATTCATGACGAATACGCTTGCCATTGTCGTCGAGACAAGTATGTCGCCGTCACTAATAAGCGTTTGTCCGGCCGAAAACAATGGCAAGCAGACCAACAGCAACGCAAGAAAGCCTGTAATCAAGCGGTGTTCCGCGCGTGCGTTACCGGCAAAAATGTCCAACGCAAACAACAGCAAAAAGAACGTACCCGCCTCGACAAATAGGCCAGCCGGCGGGGTAGTCAGGACCGCGATACCAGATAAAATGACTATCCCGAAAAGGCTCACTCGCCAAGCACTGACAAATCGCAGTAACAGGAAGGCAAATATCTGATACACACCAAAATCCAAGTAACCCACTGTTATCGGTAAGGCAGCGAGCACTGAAACTGCGAGTATTAGCGCTAGCGATCCGACAGTCAGTTGCTTGGGTGACAGCCACGTCATCGAGGAGATCACGAGGTCAAGGCCATCGGAAATTGAATGACAACCTCAAACCCAGGCGCCTTTAGCGCAGTGTTGACTGTAATTTCCCCCGACATCGCTCTTACTAAGTCGCGGCTGCGCGTCAGACCTAAGCCCAGGTGGCCCAAATGATCCTTGGTGGTAAAAAAGGGCTCGAATATCGTGTGTGGATAGGCTTCAGATAC